>Ga0193962_1001190_pt1 | contig 12154 bp, 9 predicted proteins | sample FB_5_MG_FD_140335 | JGI IMG/M metagenome (GOLD analysis project Ga0193962, IMG submission 140335) | Microbial mat bacterial communities from the Broadkill River, Lewes, Delaware, United States - FB_5_MG | ecosystem: Environmental > Aquatic > Freshwater > River > Microbial mats | place: USA...
CTGATACTCCCAAGCTTAATTGGCGTAGGTCTCTTTGGTTTCACCCTTTCTTATGATGAATTCGCCAGAACCATCATGACGGCAGGAAGTTTTAACACCCTACCGCTGGAAATCTATGGTATGACCACTAATGTCACTACACCGGTTCTCTATGCATTAGGCACATTCACCACCGTTTTCTCATTCATCTTAATTGTTTTGACGCTTGTGATTATCACCGCCATCAAACGCCGTCAGAAAAAACCAATCCCCTCTTCAGAGGCTCACGTATGAAAATTTTGGTAATTAACCCTAATGACAGCAACGACATGCGCCTACTGATTGAACAAAGTTGCCGGGAAGTCGCCAGCCAAAGTACAGACATTACAGTGGTATGCGCGGGTGCCGGAGTCGCCAGCGTTGAAGGCTATTATGATGGAGCAATAGCGCAAGTTGGCGTACTCGAACAAATACAGCTCGGTGAGAAAGAAGGTTTTGATGCTTACCTCATTGCATGCGCCGACGATACAGGGCTCTATGCTGCGCGGGAGATAGCTAAAGGACCGGTGATAGGCATTGGAGAAGCCGCCATGCATTATGCCAGCATGCTAGGTTATGGGTTTGCTATCCTAACCGCGCAATCTAAGTCCATCGCAATACTCTCCCAAAACGCTATAAACTACGGCTTTGAGCGGCAATGCAAAGGGGTGTATGCCGCTTGTATACCCGTATTAGCACTAGAGGCCTTATCAGAATCCGAGCGAGCCCACTTGGTCGCCCGTGCAGAAGCCATCCTTCAACACAGCGAAGCCGAAGTGCTTGTCTTTGGATGCGCAGGACTCACCCAACAACAAAGTCACTTTAGCCACAAACTCAATTTGCCTGTCGTTGATGGCGTTCGCGCGGGCGTATCTATGCTAGAAGGGCTAGTACGCAATAAACTCCAAACCAGTAAACGAAATACTTTCCAAACAAACACTATGGCCTAAGCCAACCCATAGCTTATTGATGCATTGTGCAGAAAATAAATTTTCGCGCAATGCATCAATAATCAACTATCCTCTTATTAGCATCAACCAGCCAAGATTACTCCGGTTTTCATAACGTTAATCCTCAAGAAACGAGCTTGAGCGGCGATAACCTTTACTATGATCACAGAACTACTTTCACATTTTTTTACCACCGACTACAACCCAACTGAAGTCATAACTTGGTCTTATGATTATTGGTTAGTGGCGCTATCAGTCTTTATAGCAGCGTTTACATCGACTGTATCTCTACATCTAGTTGGCATATCAATTCATAATAACAGCCAGATATATCGAGCAATCGCCATCTTTACCAGCGGCCTTGCGATGGGCTGTGGCATTTGGGCTATGCATTTTATCGGCATGCTGGCCTTTCATGTTCCCACAACAATTTACTACGATCCGACAATCACAGCTTATTCAATTCTTCCGGGCATTGTTGCCTGCTGTGCAGCTTTGTACATAACTACACGCAAGTCGATTTCCACTAATATGCTAATTGCTGGCGGTATCATCGTTGGTTCGGGTATAGGCATCATGCATTACACAGGCATGCAAGCTATACAAATGGGCCCATTAATGCGCTATGACCCCGTTTGGTTTTGCCTATCCGTACTCGTCGCTGTTTTATTAGCCATAGCCGCGTTAATAACTCAATTTAAGTTGCGAAAGTTAATCAAGCACCATTCTTTTAGGGTAGTGGTTAGTGGTTGCATCATGGGAGCCGCTATCTCGTGTATGCACTACTTTGGGATGAACTCAGCTATTTTCATCGTCGATGATAGCCACCTCCTTGATGAAAAAGAACAAGGGACACAAAACTTCATTGGCTTAGCTACCGCAATAGTAACCATTGCCGTCATGATGTTTGTAGCAGCAGCTAACTGGCTAATTCGCTATCGCCAACTGTTAAGTGAAATTGGGGAAAACGAAACCCGCTTGAAAGCCATTTTAGAAACAGCTGTAGATGGCATTATTACCATTAGCGATCACGGCATAGTTCAAGGCTACAACCCAGCTGCCGAACGCATACTGGGCTGGAGTGCAGACGAAGTCATCGGTAATAACATTAAAATGCTAATGCCTGAGCCTGATCAGAGCCGCCATGATGACTACCTTAGTAATTATAAGAAAACACACTATGCCAGTATTATAGGATCGGGTCGGGAACTGTTAGCTCTACACAAAAATGGGACACACGTCCCTATAAGACTGGGGGTTGGAGAAGTAAAACTAAATGACAGCACGACTCTGTATGTCGGGTTTTTAACCGATATATCGCATCGGCATAAAATAGAAAAAGAGCTACGCCAAAATGAAAAACAGCTCAGCTCACTAATGAACAATATGCCAGGCGTTGCTTTTCGTTGCCGGCTCGATAAAGACTGGTCAATGCTGTACATCAATGACGCCGTAGAAGCCCTAACGGGCTGGACAGCTAATGCTTTTTTAAACAGAACAATTCATCTAGGGGACTTGATTCACCCAGAAGACGCACCGATAGCAGAAGCACTGCTAAGCAACCCTGAGAGGAATAAAACCTACACAATTGAATATCGCTTGCAGCACCGCAAAGGCCATACCGTATGGATTTTGGATAGAGGTACCTTCCACATTAGCAACGACGATAACGAGCCCGATTGGATTGATGGCTTATTATTCGATATCAGTGAACGCCGCCAAATGGAAGAAATTTTACGCGAAGCAAAAGTCAAAGCAGAAGCAGCAGCCGAGGCCAAAGCCTCCTTCATGGCAAACATGAGCCATGAAATACGCACCCCGATGAATGCAATCATTGGGTTTAGCGACATCCTCTCCCATACCTCCTTGGATAATGACCAAAGCAAATACCTTAAAAGCATCAGCAACTCAGCTAAATCATTATTACACCTTTTAAATGATATTTTAGACAGCGCCAAACTCGAAAAAGGAAAACTCGATTTAGAGGAAATGGACTTCTCTCTGTATGAGCTCATTGATACTGTTATTTCAACCTTATGGATCCAGGCCAGAACCAAAAACCTATCGCTGAATTTACAAATAGAAAAAGACGTTGGCATATACTACTACGGAGCCCCTGATCGAATACGACAAGTATTAATGAACTTATTAGGGAATGCGCTCAAATTTACGGAAAAGGGAGAAATAAACCTCCATGTTTACCTTGAACACAGCTCTGTACACTTCGATATAATCGATACCGGTATCGGTATTTCTCAAGACCGACTTGATGCTATTTTTGCTCCCTTCACTCAAGCGGATGCCTCCATGAGCCGGCGCTATGGAGGTACTGGGTTAGGCACAACAATTAGTAAACAACTAGTTGAATTAATGGGCGGTCAAATTTACGCCACTAGCACCGAAGGCGAAGGCAGTACGTTTGGGTTTAGTTTACCATTAAAACCAGGCAGGGCTCTCATCCAGAACAGCTCCTACTGCGCTTTCTCCCTTCCACCGCTCAACATATTAGCGGCTGATGATATCGAGCAAAATTTAGAACTCTTAACACTACTTTTATCGCGTCAAGGTCATGAAGTGACTACCGTCTCTGACGGCTTAGAAGCAGTAGCAGCATACAAAAAAGATAACTTTGACCTTATCCTGATGGATGTGCAGATGCCCAATATGGATGGTCTAACAGCAGCACAAACCATCCGACTCTATGAACAGACAAACAATCTTGCAGCCACACCAATTATCGCACTTACGGCAAGTGTTCTTAACGAAGACAAAGTTGCGGCAAACAACGCGGGTATGACCGGTTTTGCAACAAAACCCGTCGACGTGGATTTATTAAATGCCGAAATCGCCAAAGTGATGGGCATAAACCTAGAAATAGCAGAATCAATTGCTACACAAGAGCAAGAGTCCGTTGCCATTAGACATGATAAAGGGCTAGCCCTGTGGGGCGATATTGAATTATATGCCCAAGAATTAGAACGTTTTGCAAAAGATGCTTCGTCACACCAGCAAAAGGCCAAACAGCTCATTGAATCGGGCCTCTTCTCAGCCTTGAAACAACATGCACATGCTCTTAAGGGGGTATCAGGAAATTTAGCGCTACCGCTCATTTCGCAAGCATTCTCGGATTTAGAATCCGCCGCCCGTAAAGAAGACACAACAGCAGCTAGCGCTTGCCTTCTCAAACTCGAAGATGTCTACGCGCAGTTTCTCACAGAAGTGCTAATACTGACAAAACAAGCAACGCATCAAGATCAACTAGCCGGTACAAGCACCGACCTTGCTAAACTCCCTAATTACCTGTCGCTGCTTAAACAACATGCACAAAGCGCAGAAATAAATGATGCTTTACTAACTGACTTTATTAAAGACACTCCCGTCGACTTTTTGGCCGATGCCAAAAGAATAAGTAATGCGTTCAGTGACTTTGAATTTGACGAAGCCAAAGATTTACTCGAACAGTTTGAAAAACAACTGCAAGCACACCAAGAGGATAGTTAAGTGGAGTTAATACAAACCTTACCTCCTAGGATATTAGCCGTCGATGATGAGCCAACTAATTTAAAAGTACTCAAAAATGTGCTTCAAGATCACTATCGCCTCTCATTCGCTAAAAACGGTGAAGATGCTTTGTCGCTTATCAAAAAAGAACGCCCAAATTTAATCCTTTTAGATGTGATGATGCCCGGCATGACGGGGTTTGAAGTCTGCAAACGTTTGAAGCAGGACCCTGAGACAGACGACATACCTGTCATCTTTGTTACAGCCTTACAAGGTGAGGTAGATGAAACCACTGGCTTTGAAGTAGGCGGCGTTGATTACATACTCAAACCCATTTCACCATCCATTGTAAAAGCCCGTGTGAAAACACATTTATCCATGGTCAAAGCAGAAAAGCTAAAAAAGACCCATGTTGAATTAATTCAACGCCTCGGACGCGCAGCTGAGTATAAAGATAACGAAACAGGCATGCATGTATTACGTATGAGCCGCTACTCCTACGTTATTGCAAAAGCCGCTGGATTAGCTGACGAAGAGGCCTATGACTTATTACAAGCGGCGCCAATGCATGATATTGGTAAAATTGGTATCCCCGACGATATCCTACTCAAACCTTCAAAGCTAACTGCCGAAGAATACGCTCATATGCAGCGCCATACGCACATTGGTGCCGAAATCCTGGGCGATTCCGAATCCGGCTTAATACAGTTAGCACATACGGTAGCCATGACTCACCACGAAAAATGGGACGGCTCTGGTTACCCAAATGGCTTAAAAGGAGAGAATATCCCCCTAGCTGGGCGTATAGTAGCGATTGCCGATGTATTCGACGCGCTAACAAGCAAACGCCCCTACAAAGAAGCTTGGACAGTCGAAAAAACTCTCAATGTGATCAAAAAAGACAGTGGTACACATTTTGATCCAAACCTTGTAGAGCTGCTCGAAGCAAATCTTGATGAAATCTTGCGTATCAAAGAAGAACTATCTGACGAAAACGTCACTGGAGCGCACTACCAAACATTATGGTAGGCCTGCGCGACACTCTTATTAATAAAAAGTTGGTATTAATAAAAAGCTGGCTTCTATTCACCATTTCTGTAAACAAAAGCCAGCTTGAGCACGTCGATTTATTAGCACCTCCCCCGCACTAATAAACCAAACCAAGCGCCAAGACGGGGAATACGATAAGTAAAATTAACCGAACAATATCCGATAAAACGAACGGGAAGACACCTTTAAATATTTGCGCAATAGGCACGTTGGGCGCAACGCTTTTTATCACAAAGACGTTCATCCCCACTGGCGGTGTTATAAGCCCTAACTCCACAGTAATGACCGCGACAATGCCAAACCATATAGGATCGAACCCAGCATCCAACACCACAGGCATGACTACCGGAACCGTTAGTAACAGCATTGCTATACTGTCCATTACGCAGCCGAGCAGAATAAACAACACCAACACAGCGAACAAAACCGCATAAGGTGTTAGCTGCCATTCCACAACCAACTCGGTTAAATAGAAGGATACTCGCGATACCGATAGAAAATAACCGAAAACCTCTGCTCCCATTATCATAAAGAAGATCATGGCAGATAATGCAAGAGTCTCACCTACCGCCGACATAAAGCCCTTCCAACGCATGCCACGAAATAGCGCAATAAGTAGCGTGGCAAATGCACCGATAGCCGCCGCTTCAGTGGGCGTAAATAAGCCTGTGTAGATCCCCCCTATGATAATTGCAAACACACCCATAAAAGGAACAAAACCTTTTAAGCCTACGATTTTTTCACGCAGCGTAGTCGGTATACCAGGCTGTGCTAACGATGGGTAGAAATGCACCAACAATCCAATTGTCACGCAATAGAGCACTAAACCAAGAATACCCGGTATGAGTCCAGCGATGAACATATCACCCACTGATTGCTCCGTAATAAGTGCATACAATAATAGAGCAATACTGGGGGGGATCATGATGCCTAAAGTACCACCTGCAGCCAAGGTTCCCGTCGCTAAAGAATCGGCATAACCATGCTTACGCATCTCAGGCAGTGCCACACGTGACATACTGGCGGCCGTTGCTACGGACGAACCCGAAATAGCTGAAAAAGTACCGCACGCGGATACAGCAGCCAACGCCATACCACCGCGCCAACCGCCAAATAACGAACGAGCGGCATTAAATAACTCACTCGACATATTGGCATGAGAAGCCAATACCCCCATTAATAAAAACATAGGAATAGGGCTAAAGCTGTAATTGCTTAACGTTTCAAAAGGTCCTGCTTCCAGAATCGCGACGGCCGGCTCAAACGCGACAATACTACCAAAACCAATCACCCCCGTTGCCGCCATGGCTAGCGCGATAGGCGCGCGCAGCGCAATCATAATCAGCATCCCGATTAAACATAACAACCCAATCAAAGGAGCACTCATCTATTAGCCTCCTTTAAAGGGCCGACCCACTGCGCCAAGCCACTAACAACGCCACGTAACGCCAACACCGCTAGAGCAAACGAGGCAACCCAATAAATAGGCGACATAGGCATTAAAAGATCCTGCGTCAGCTCTCCGCTCATCTCTGCTTCCTCACCGGCCAGTGCAAAACGCCAACACAACAATCCTCCAAAAATACCAAAGCACAACGTATAGAAACCATCGGTCCAACGCTGCGTGCGGTCTGACCACCCCTGAGTAAACAAATCCACTACAATCTGCCCTTTATCAACAGCGTATGGAAACGCACAAAGCATCGAAAACAGTAAGGAGTATTTAACTAACTCAATTCCACCTACAAACGTAATATCAACATTTCCATCTGTAGCAGCAAACAGCCCACGGCTAACAACATCAAAGACTACGCTTAACATCATCACCACCAGCAGAAAGCCACTGATCCAATAAAGAACCAGAGCTAAGCCATCTACCGCTTTTATTAGCCATTTCATCATCCGGCCTCATTCATAGCGGTTAAACGTATTTATAAACAAGTTTTAGAAAGTTCCATGGCACGGTCATACACTTTGCGTGCAGGCATGCCCTTATCTTCTAAAGCTCCTAAATAGTTATTGGTGGCTGTTTCAAGAACCGGTTTCCAAGCGGGATTATTCACCCCACCTTCCAATGTGATGATAGAGTGCCCAGCTTTGACTGCCTCCTCACGACCTAGCGTATCGAGATCATCAAAGACAAGCGCTTGTTTTTGAGCCCAATCCATACCGGAATGCGTATCGACTACCGCCTTCAAATCATCAGGCATCGAGTTGTAGATGTCCTTGTTCATCGTCACGACAAAAGACAAGGTATATAACCCAAGTTCGGTGTGAAAAGTCGCTAATTCATTTAAGCGAAAACTTTTCATTGCTTCCCACGGCATAGCAACCCCATCAATAACACCCCTTTGTAAAGACGGGTACGTATTAGGCGCTGGCATTCCAACAGGCTGAGCCCCTAAGCCCTCTAGCATTTCTGCAACAACAGTGGTGGGACGGCGAACTTTTAACCCAGCTAAGTCTGCAGGAGTTTCAATTGCCTTGTCTTTGGTATGAATATCGCCTGGGCCATGCGTGAATAAAAAAAGTACATGCGTATCGTCGTATTCTTTACTGATGAGCGATTCGTCATACAATGATTGAATTACACAACTACCCTGTGCAGCACTACTCGCTACACCAGGCAGTTCGACCACTTGCGTTAATGGAAAGCGATTGGCGCTGTACCCTTGTACGGTAGCTGTTATGTCCGCAATACGATTTTTAACAGCATCATAACTTTTTGGAGCCTTTGCTAAGGTCTGCGCAGGGTAGAATTCAACACTAATTCGACCATCCGATGCTTTTTCGAGCGACTCAGCCCACGTTTCAAAGCCTGTATGCACACCTGAGCTAGAAGGCCAAAAATGGGCAAATTTGAGATTATAGTCCGCTGCAAAAACTGATGATGTCAGTGAGCCAACCGTCAACAAGGTCGCGGTTGCGAACATTGAAAACTTATTCATTGAATGATTACCTTCTATTATTGTTTTTGTATTTCTTTAAGTTGCCGCGCACTCTTTAAGGTGAGCTAACAACTGTGCATCCTTCTCATCCACTATAAAAGGCTAACTCCCTTTCACAAAAATGAAATTAGCCCTGCTTTACATATCATTTTTGATATATAAATATACCTTTATCCCCCTTTATAACTTATATAATCATCAAAATTTTAAAGGCAGTTCCTTCGCGCGCAGTTCTACCCCACTAACGCCCACCCAGTGGTCACTCAACCTGCTCATAAGGAAGCCCAACATAATTTTCAGCTATACAGGCTAAACCTGCATCAGAGTCTGTGTAGTAAGCCAGTTCTGCTTGTTGCATTTTTTGTGCAAATTCGCCATCGTCAAAGCGATGAAGCAAGCCAGTCATCCACCACGAAAAACGTTCAGCTTTCCAAATACGGCGTAAACAAATATCCGAATAGCGCTCTAGCCACTCGGGCTGGTCATCCACATACGCCTTTTTAAGTACGCGGTATAGCGTACTGACATCACTTGCTGCCAAATTTAACCCTTTAGCGCCTGTTGGCGGAACAATATGTGCGGCATCACCCACCAAAAACAAACGCCCAAACTTCATGGGTTCAGCCACAAAGCTACGTAACGGCGCTATACTTTTTTCAATGGATGGACCTGTGATCAACTTATCCGCCACGTCGCTTGGTAAGCGTAATTTCAGCTCATCCCAGAAACGCTCATCCGACCATTCGCTTAAATCATCATCTAAGCCGCACTGAACATAATAACGACTTAATTTCTCACTTCGCTGACTGCATAAGGCGAAACCTCGCTCATGGTTTGCATAAATTAGCTCATGTGAGACTGGTGGCGTTTCAGACAGAATGCCGAGCCATCCAAATGGATAAACACGCTCGAAGATATTGATCTCCTCTGGAGATACCGATTGGCGGGATACGCCATGAAAACCATCGCAGCCCGCTATGTAGTCGCACTCCAAATGATGCTCGATACCTTCATGTGTAAAAGTTACGCTAGGGGTACTTCCCTTAAAATCGTGTAATACTGCATCATCAGATTCATAGTACGTAATTAAACCAGCAGCCTCCCGCGCCGCCATCAAATCCCGGGTCACTTCGGTTTGGCCATATACCATAACCGTTTTTCCTGCTGCGTAACGCTTTAAGTCCACACGTTTGCGCTGCCCATTAAATGCCAGCTCAAAGCCATCGTGTACATGACCTTCAGCCATCATCCGATCAGCGGCCCCGGCCTCGTGAAGCAAATCCACTAAGCCTTGTTCCAATACCCCAGCACGAATACGTTCTAATACATAAGCTTTGGATTTACGTTCGATAATGACGTTGTCGATTCCGCATCGATGTAATAGTTGACCGAGCAATAAGCCTGACGGACCGGAACCAATAATCGCAACTTGCGTTCTCATGTTTCACCCCTTTTATTATTAGCTACACAAGCCGTGAACCTCACGCTTGCCGATTCACTAGGCAATATGCCCGTTGAGGTTTTATTTTTACTGGTTGTGCAGAAGAGGCTATCTTGATGGGATTTTTTTCTTAAAAAAATTCACATTTCTTGCAAATAATTGTACTTTTAATGAACCAGCACACTTAAAGCGCACTATAAAAACAAAAAATTACTGCCTAAATGCTGGTAAAAACCCTAAAAAACATAAAAATAACACTAAAAACCACTCTTACTACAAATCGACTTATCTGTAGAAAGATGTGATTTTTTAAAGGGGATAATAATAAAAATGGATACTAAAACTGATTTCTCAAAAATTCCGCACTTCTCACTTTACGGAGAAGAACTTGCCATTGACGATCCTTCTTTCATCCACATCGAAAACATAGCACACCGCAGCCAAGACAATGGCTGGTACATACGGCCTCACCGTCATGGAAAAATGTTTCAGATGATAGTGATCTTAAATGGAAAAACGGACCTTCGCTTAGACGAACAAAAAATAACGATTAACAAGCCTTCCGTCATCACGATACCCACAGGATGTGTACACGGCTTCCGCTTTGCCCCTAATACAGAGGGCATTGTTTTAACGCTTGCTGATAGCGTTTTAAATACCCCGCAATTTGAGCACCTTAACCAAACATTTGGAGTACTTTTATCGCATCCACAAGTACTAAAAATAGACACAGAGAATGGCTTTTTAGAGCAAATCATGTGGCTACTCGAGCAGATCAAATGGGAGTTACAACACCCTAATATGGGACGCGCGCTGATGTGTGAATGGCATGCAATGAGCTTGTTATTAATTGTTCGCCGAATCCATGACATTTTGGGCTCGGAAACTAGAGAAGAAAGCTTGCGCAGCCAACAAATCAGTCATCTAAAACAACTGATTGAGCAAAACTTTCGCAATCAATGGAATGTTCAAGAATATGCCGACGCTATTGGCATCACCACAACCACGCTCAATCGCATCACGTTACAGCACCTCAATAAAACGGTAAAAACTTTATTGCTAGAACGTACAATGCTCGAAGCCAAGCGCCGACTTATCTACACACGAAGTAACCTTGACCAAATAGCTTATGATTTAGGCTTTAAAGACCCCGCCTACTTTTCTCGATTTTTTAAGCGAGAGACAGGGCTAACACCGGGACAAATGCGCAAAGAAATGAGCCATGATGACAGCCCATTACTCACCACCTGAAAAAGTGATATGTCTAACCAGTAACGCGGCAAAGCAAAGCGCAAAAATTGACCTGTAAAATTCACCAATTTTTCCTTTGCCTTTGCCCCATGGTGAAATAAAATGCGCCCTCAATAGTGTATGCTGACATAGACATCAGCGTTAACGTGGGAGATTTAAGACATTGGCACCAACACCCAACGGTAAAATTAAGCTTCAAGGCTTTAATAACCTAACTAAAAGCCTTAGCTTTTGTATTTATGACGTCTGTTATGCAAACACGCCAAAACAGAAAGAAGAGTACATTGAGTACATCGACGAGCGTTACAATGCTGACCGATTGACCGAAATTTTATCGGAAGTATGCGAAATTATTGGTGCAAACATTTTAAATGTAGCCCGCCAAGACTACGAGCCTCAAGGGGCAAGTGTCACCATTCTAGTATCCGAAGAGCCTATTAAAGACTCTGATCGTGTCGACAAAACAGAAAAGCCAGGTCCTTTACCTGATGCGGTAGTTGCCCATCTGGATAAAAGCCATATTTGCGTACATACCTACCCTGAGAGCCACCCCGATGATGGCATCTGTACTTTCCGTGCCGATATAGAGGTATCCACTTGTGGAGTTATTTCTCCGCTTAAAGCGTTGAACTACCTGATCCACAAACTGGAATCAGATATTGTGACGATCGATTATCGAGTACGTGGATTTACGCGCGATGTAGATGGTGTGAAACACTACATAGACCACAAGATCAACTCGATTCAAAATTTCATGGGCCAAGATATTCATGACAGTTACCAGATGGTAGATGTGAACGTTTATCAAGAAAACATCTTCCACACTAAAATGATGTTGGATACTCCCGATCTTGACCAATACTTGTTCGGCACATCTAAGAAAGACCTCACAGAACAAGAAATTGATGAAATTTCAGAGCGTCTATTCAAAGAAATGAACGAGATTTTTTACGGCCGAAACATGCCTGATATGAAAAATTAAGCAGCTTAGCAAA
>Ga0193962_1001191_pt1 | contig 12153 bp, 9 predicted proteins | sample FB_5_MG_FD_140335 | JGI IMG/M metagenome (GOLD analysis project Ga0193962, IMG submission 140335) | Microbial mat bacterial communities from the Broadkill River, Lewes, Delaware, United States - FB_5_MG | ecosystem: Environmental > Aquatic > Freshwater > River > Microbial mats | place: USA...
TCAGATTAATACTACCGATAAATTAGAAGAGGGATCAAAAATGAGAATAGAATTCTCTGAACTTCTAAGCGATTTTACAACAATGGAAAACAGCGATGAGATGAATGCTTCAATTAAGTCTGACTTTTATAGTATTTGTAAGTGATTGTTTGATTTCATCTTAGAATATAGTACAAAAAAAGCTGCATTGATTGCAGCTTTTTAGTTTACGTTATTTAATGTTAAGAGAATTTTTTAGAAACCTTCTTAACTATTTTTGGTAATCTTTTATTTAAATCTTTAACTAATCTTTCTGATGCGTCTTCACACATTGGAAGTATCTTTTCTAATTTAATAATAGGTACTCCTGCCACCATTCCAACACTCTTTTTAGAAGTGGCATATTCGTATATTCTAAATACTTTATTATTATCCTTTGTCCATAAGCTTATGTCGGCGTAAGCGGAAATTCCTGCGCTACCCATGCCGCCTATACCTAATTTAGGAGCAAATTCGTAAGATAAATTGACAAAAAGGAAACCATCTACATCAAAAATTTCGGCCATCTTTTTAAGATCTTTTTTGTATAAAATACCAACAATAAGTTTGTTGTATCCATTAATCATTAAAGGTCTAAAAAGGCGACTTCCTGTTGTGTCTGAAGATCTATAACTTTTGTATTGTTCATTAGATAAAACCTCTGATTCAGGTACAATATCAAAAGGAAACGACTTAGCGTAATCGTTAAAAAAAGTTGAGTGAAAGTTAGTAACTACCGATTCAAGGTTGAAATTTGGATTTTCGGCTAATTCACCTATGGCTGCAATAGTTCCTCCACCTGAAAGGTTTGATGTTCCAATATATTTATTGGCGTAAAATGTTACTACTGCAACACGTTTCTTTTGTGCAAACGATGCGCTAGTTACAACTAGCACAAGTAGTGCTAAAGAGATAATTTTTTTCATTTAGGTATATTTGTTTAAGTTAAAAATGAGTCCGAATATATATACATTTAATGAGTATTGAAATAGTGAACCTTTGCTTTTTTAATTACCCCATTTATGTGTTATTTATACTAGTGGTTGTATTTGCTTTATTTATAGTGAGAAAGGTTTTGTGTAGAGTAGTGTGTTAATTATTTACTTTAGTTTTTTGTGTATTTATGATATGCCTATATAGGAAATAGGATCTGTGTTATTAGTACGTTTTTGTGATAAATATTATAATTAATCTCACGTAGTTGTTCGCCAATATTTATAAAAAACTATTTAAGTATTAATGTGCTAAAATAGAAAATAGTTTATAGATTTGTATTCGATAATCCTGACAGAAGGCATTTTGCTGACTTGAGGGTAAATAAAATAAAATATACAATCTGACCCAAAGGAGAACTGATGGAAAAGAGAATAGGAGGAGTAATTCTACTCATCGAAAACAAAGATAGTGTTGCCGAGCTTAACAATGTTATTGCTCAAAACTCTCATCTTATAATCGCCCGCCAAGGTATTCCTTTAAACGAAAAAGGTATTAGTGTTATTTCGTTAGTTGTTGAAGGAACAACCGACGAAATTAGTGTGCTTACTGGTAAAGCCGGTCGTTTAAACGGTGTTCAGGTTAAATCGGTTTTGGTAAAAAACAAAAATTAACTGTTATGCAATTCAATCCAGAAAAATGTAGGATAGAAGATGTTCCTATGAAACCGTTTATCGATCAGGATGAAATTTGGGATTTGATAAACAACACTCCATCATCAAAAGAGCTTGTACAAAGAGTTATTCAAAAATCGTTAAATAAAGAGCGACTTACAATGGCCGAGGTGGCCGTACTAATTAATGCCGATTCACCTGAGTTAATTGAAGAAATTAAAGCAGGTGCACGCGAGCTTAAAGAGCGTGTTTATGGTAATAGAATAGTGTTGTTTGCTCCACTTTATGTTGGTAACAAATGTGCTAACAACTGTACTTATTGCGGATTCAGAAGTACAAATAAAGAGGCTGTTCGTAAAACGCTTGACAAGTCAGAGCTTATTAAGGAGGTAGAGGCTTTAGAAGATAACGGACAAAAGCGTCTTATACTTGTTTATGGCGAGCATCGTGATTATTCGCCTGAGTATATTGCTGAGTCTGTTCGTACTGTTTATCGTGTTAAGAAAGGGCAAGGCGAAATTCGTCGTGTAAATATTAATGCTGCTCCAATGGAGATTGAAGGCTACAAAATTGTTAAAGAGGCTGGCATTGGAACATATCAGATTTTTCAAGAGACATATCACCCCGAGGAATATAAAAAATATCATTTAGCAGGTCAGAAAGCCGATTTCGATTACCGTCTTACAGGTTTAGACCGTGCTCAGGAAGCAGGGGTGGATGATGTTGGTATTGGTTCGCTTTTTGGATTGTACGATTGGCGTTTTGAGGTTATGGGATTGGTTCGCCATACTAATCACCTTGAAGCTTGTTACAATGTAGGACCACACACAATATCGTTCCCTCGTATTACCGATGCTGCAGGTACAAATTTAACAGGCGAGTATTTTGTTTCGGACAAAGATTTTACTCGCTTGGTAGCAATTTTACGTCTTGCTGTTCCTTATACAGGTTTAATTCTTACTGCTCGCGAACCAGAGCACATTCGTCGCGAGGTAATGCGTTTTGGCGTTTCGCAAATTGATGGAGGAACAAAAATTGAACTTGGTGCTTATTCCGACTCTGTTAACGAAGATCAAAACTTAAATAAAGAGCAATTTACTATTAACGATAATCGCTCGTTAGGTGAGGTTATCGAAGAGTTATTAGAAGATGGATATTTACCATCGTTCTGTACTGCTTGTTACCGTAATGGTAGAACAGGAGAGCATTTTATGGAATTCTCTGTTCCTGGTTTTATAAAGAAATTCTGTTCGCCAAATGCAATGCTAACTTTAGCTGAGTATCTTGAAGATTATGCAAAACCACACATTGCTAAAAAAGGTTGGGATGTTATTAAGAAGAATATCGATAAGCTAAAAGAGACAGCAGAGCCCCGTGTAATTGAAATGCTAGAGGATAGACTAGAGCAGATTAAAAAGGGAAAACGCGATTTGTATTTCTAATAGTATAAAATATATTTATTATAGCCTTAGGTTTAAACTTAAGGCTATAATTTTTTAATGGGCTAATCCATTATATAAGGTTAAATTGTTTGGCTGTAAATATTTGACTGCTAATTAAAGCTATATTGAGTATTTAAAATGTGTCATATAGCATTTTGTAAATTATTGCAGAACATGAGTTCTTTAACCAAAATAGAATAAATTTGTGGCGATTTTAATCAAGACTTAAATAAAACAAAAACATAATGATTACTAAACCTATTACTATTGTTTCTGCACAAGAGGCAGTAAAGGCTATTAAATCTGGTGATAGAATTCACATTCAAAGTGTGGCATTAGCTCCACAAGGACTTATTTCGGCTATGTGCGAGCGTGGTCGTAATGGCGAATTACGCGACGTAAAAATTCAGCACCTTCATACAGAAGGACCAGCTCCTTATGCTGATGCTGAGTTTGAGGGCGTTTTCCAAATGGAATCGTTCTTTGTTGGTCATAATGTGCGTAAGGCAACTCAAGCAGGTTATGCCGATTATATTCCTGTTTTTCTTAACGAAACACAAAGACTTATTCGCGACAACGTTCTTCCTGTAGACGTAGCAATGGTTCAGGTTTCAACACCTGATAAACATGGATATTGCTCTTTAGGAACATCTGTTGATGCTACTTTAGCTGCTGTTGAAAATGCTAAAACTGTTATTGCTGTTATCAATCCTAATGTACCACGTGCTTGGGGTGATGCAATGATTCCTACTAGCATTATCGATATCTTCTGCGAAGATAACACTCCTCTTATTGAGGCTGCTTTTGCTGCTCCAAATGAAATTGAGGCTGCTATTGGTCGCAATGTTGCTGCTTTAGTTGAAGATGGTGCTACTCTACAAATGGGTATTGGTGCTATTCCAAACGCAGTTCTTGCTGAGCTTGGTAACCACAAAAACCTTGGTGTTCATACAGAAATGTTTGCCGATGGTCTTCTTCCTCTTGTTGAAAGTGGTGTTGTTAATGGTGCAAACAAAGCTATCGATAAAGGTAAGATTGTTTCGACATTTGTTATGGGATCGAAAAAAGTTTACGACTTTATCGACGATAACCCTGCCGTTTTAATGATGGACGTTAAATATACAAACAGTGTTGAGAATATTTGTCGTAACCCTAAGGTTACTTCAATTAACTCGGCTCTTCAGATAGATTTAACTGGTCAGATTTGTGCCGACTCTATTGGTACTAAATTCTACTCGGGAGTAGGTGGACAGGTTGACTTTATTGAGGGTGCTACTCGTAGCCAAGGTGGTAAGCCAATTATTGCTATGCCATCGGTAACTAATAAAGGATTAAGCAAAATTGCAAATATCTTAACTCCTGGAGCTGGTGTTGTTACAACACGTCCTCATATGCACTGGTTTGCTACAGAATATGGTGCTGTTAATCTTTACGGACAAACACTTCAGAAACGTGCTAAAGCAATTATTAGTGTTGCACACCCTGATCACCGCGAGCAGCTTGAGAGAGAAGCTTTCGAGAGATATGGATCGCACTTTAGATTTGTTACAAATAAATACTAATAACATTTAGTTATATATATAAGAGGTTTCAATTATTGAAACCTCTTTTTTTTTGGCATAGTAATTGTTTTTCACTTTCTCGTGGTTGTTTTTCAGAAAAAGCCGTATTTTTAATATCTATAAAAAGCAAAACATAATGAGAAAGATATTTTCAACCTTACTACCTGCGTTAATATTGTTTGCTAGCTGTTCAAGTGTAGGTTATGTTGCCATAGACACTGCCCAACCTGCTAAAACAAATCTTAACTATTATTTCCAATCGCCTACTGTTGTTGTTTCAAAATATCCATCAGACAATGAGCATAACGAGATCCTCTCTGAGAAGATGTTTGAGGGCGACTTTGTTTTTTCAATAAAAGACCAATGTGCTAATGCCTTTTCGCAGGCCACACAGTATTCGTTATTTGTAAATAATCAGAATGAGGTTGAAAATGTTTCGTTATATCGTGAGATGAAAGACAATATAGTGCCTAAGCTATCTGATACAGATATCGATTCTATTGCAACTGCTCATAATTCAGATTGTATTATTGGGCTCGATTATTTTAAGCCTTTAATGCTTGAAAACCAAACATCGGCTTATGAAACACAATACAAGGCTCTTATTATTGCTCACTGGCGCATTTACGATGTGAAACAGAAAACTGTTGTTAAGCAAGAAACTGTGCTAGATACAGTGAAGTTAACTGTTTATGATGACTATATGTGGGACTTGCAAGATATTAAAGCCGAAATGCTAAACAGAATAGATTATCGTGCATACGAATTAGGGATTGAATTTTCTAATACTATTATACCTTACTGGAAGCAGGAGAGTAGAGCTATTTATTCTTCGGGACACGTTGAACTTGATAGAGCTTGGCGCTTTGTAAAAGATAACGAGTGGGAAAATGCGGCAGCTATTTGGTTAGAGTTTTCAAAAAATAAAGATAAAAGGTTGCGTTTTTATTCACTATTTAATTTGGCTGTGGCATCGGAATATTTTGGAAGTATTAAAAAAGCAAACGAGTATTTAGATGAGGCCGAAAAAATTAAGAGTAATGAAGAAACAGTAAAATATAGATTTATTCTTGTCCGACGACAAAAGCTTAATACAACTCTAGATAGTCAAATGGGTTACTAATAAAATACTTTGTATCTCAATTTTTAGTCGAAGGTTGCTTAATATGTTTACACATATTGGCAACCTTTTTTTATGCACCTCATAGCCTCAATCAATAAAGGCTCTATTGGTTTAATATTTCTTGCATCTGTTTTATAGCTTTAACCATTTTATTTATTTCAGACCTATACGATTTATTGGTTGTGTTAATATTGGTTAGTGCCAAATACGACTTATCTATTTGCTTTTGAGTAGTGCTTTTTAGTTTAATAGCCTCTTCAGTGTCTCCTTTGCCTTGGTTGTATAGTTCTGTCCATTTATTAAAACTATTAACCGATTGATTAACATATTCAACAGCAGTGTTTAGCTCGTAGGTCTCAATATTTCTTTGTAATATTTCGGCTTCTGTTTTAATAGTATTATTAACTAATCCGCAGTTTTTTATTCTTGCTAAAGAGCTTGTCATGCGTTGTAAATCGTCTTGCAAAAAGTAATTATTTAGTTCTGTATTAAAGTCTAAAGTCATCGACCCTTTGAAATTACTTTTGTAAAAGTCGCTATGCGATATTGGGTTGTTGCTGAATTGCCAAAGAGGATCAAAAGGCATGTGATTTATTATAAATTCCGATGGCTCAACTAAAAAAAACTCGTCTTCAAATTTATTGTAGTAACGACCATTTATCTGTCGACCTGCTGCCCAAGTAGCATCTATCATCAACCATTTATTATTTATAAAAACACCATTCCATGCATGACCTTTATCTATAATTTTATTTAATTGTTGTGTGTAACCACCTATTATAACCGATTTAATATTTGCGTGCTTGCACAGCTCGTTTACCAAATCGGAGAAGTTCTGACATACTCCTTTGCCATACTTTAGCATAAACTCAATGCTTTTTCCGTTTTGGTTGTACTTGCTCGATTGTTCTGTTTTATCGTATTTAAAGTTGTTTGCCACCCAATAAAAAATGGCTCTAACTTTTTGCTCGTCGGTGTTAAATGGTTTGGTTAGGTAATTTGAAATTAGTTCAGGGTTATTCGATATATTTTTTGGAACCGAAAAGGCGTGCTTGTCAACACTGGCATATTTACTGTTTTGTGCGTTTACAGTGTAACCACTAAGGGTTATTATTAAAACAATAATTCTTAAAATATCTCTCATAACTTTTTTTTCAGGTAAGATTATTTACTTATTCTCCTCTGTTTTATGTCTGAGCAAAGATAGCATGAATATTACCTGTTTTGAATAAAAAATAGAGGCGCTTCACCGAAACGCCTCTACACCAAACATCATAAATCAAAAATAAATCAAATATCAACTTAATATTCTCTAAAATATTTCATAAACTGAACGCGCTCGTAGGCGGCAGGGTTAACCTGTTTTGCTTGCGAAAGATTGCCTTTAAAACTGTCAATCGATTTGTAATCGTGTTCTGTCATCCATGCTTTTAAATCGCTTAATATTTTTGTGATTTGTTGCGATCCGTTTTTGTATAGTGTTGATGCCAACTGAACAGCATTTGCACCAGCAAGAATCTGTTTTATTACTCCTTCGGCATCGTGAATACCTGTTGATGCAGCAAGATCGCAGTCAACGCGGTTATGCATTATTCCAATCCAGCGCAAAGGAATAGTAATTTCGTCGCGGTTGCTTAAAACATTCGACGATGTAATCTCCATTTTTTCGATATCAATGTCGGGACTATAAAAACGGTTAAACATTGTAATACCAGCTATTCCTGTCTTCGACAGCTTTTCTATTAATCCTCGTAAATTTGCCGAGAAGTAACTAATTTTTATGTTTAAAGGTATTGTAATCTGTTTTTTAACCTCAGTAATAACGTCGAAATAGAGCTCTTCTATCTCTTGCGACGAGCGATTACTGTCTGATGGTAACGAGAAAATATTAAGCTCTAAAGCATCGGCGCCAGCATCTTGTATGTATTTAGCAAAATATGTCCACGATTGCGATGTAACACAGTTAATACTTGCAATTATGGGTATAGAAACTTCTTTCTTTAAATCGCGGATAAATTGTAAATAGTCGCCAACAGGATCCGACATATCGTCGTACTCTAAAAAGTTCATTGTTTCTGGATAAACAAATCCATTAACAACCATATTATTCAGATTTTTTTCTGTTTCGTGGTGTATTTCTTCTTCAAATATAGACTTTAGTACTACTGCCGAAGCACCTGCTTTTTCAAGTTCTTTAATGTCTTTAATACTATTTGTTAACCCCGAACTACCTGCTATTATTGGGTTTTTTAAGTTTAATCCGAAGAATTTTGTCTCTAAGTTTTGCATATTATTAGTTTATTTAAAATTTATACTCATTAACAGTCGGTTTTTGATTTTGTTTAATTTACGGAAGTATTGGTTAAGTGTCAATGAACATAATTTTGTATTGTAATAAATAGGTTGTGTTTGATGTGGCTTAATATTGTAGAAGGTTAAATAATGTTGTTGTTCTAATTATGTTGTTATTATTGAGTGTTATACAAACTGTAGTTGAGAATTGGTTTTTCTAATATTTGTATCTGTGATTCAATAAAAATTTGCCTGCCCACTTTTTTTTGATGTTAAAATGGAAGTATAAAAATTTTTAGAAGTAATTTTATTGACCATATCCACTTAGAAATCTGCCAGCATGCCATTTTGTTACTAAAAAGGTTATGGTGGAATTTACAGACGATATTTTATTGCTAATAACCACTAACAATTTTGCCAGCATGCCATTTTGGTACAAATAGGTTAATCTCAAAAATTTTAAGTGCTGTTTTATGACTTATAATAAGTTAAAAATTTGCCAGAGCCTTATTTTTTCATCATTAGGCGTATAAAAAATTGCCAGACTATTGTTTAGGCTCCAATTTGGTTTTGAAAAATTAAACAAATGCTTTTTGATGGCTTTTTTGTATTAAAAAAAATATGGAATTACTATTCAGGGTGCAAAAAGTGCCTGAAAATTTGTCTATGCCCCTTTTAGTTAAAAAGTAGTATAAATAAAATTATAGAGATGCTTATTGTGGACAAAGTAGCTTGTAATAATTTTTTTTCGTGCAAAACATATCTAAAAATGCGAATGCAAAAAATAATACATGGCTTTTGTTATTTTTTAATAATGTATAAATATTAACTAGTGTGTTTGTATAGTTGATTTAGGGTGTGTAATTTTTTCACAACTTATTTATGATAAAAAACATAGCGAAATAAATGCTGTATATTTTGTTATTTTAAATTGAACTATATAAATTTATTCGTCATTTTTAATGATTATGATACACCCTAAAATCATAACATTTATGGTAGAAGAAGTAGGATTCTCGATACTAACTGTTGATGAACAAATTAATTTTTGCGAGGATGTGAAAAATATCGTTAGCACGTCTAACGATTCGGTGCTCCAGGTTAAGCCGTTTATTACACAGTTTCAGGTCGATACAGTATCGGCACGAGAGGTAAATCATCAAAAGCAAGCTAGCGAATATACCGAGCTTATTAATAGTTCGGATAGTGTTCGCGATAATGCTCTAATTGCATTTAGAAATTATTTAAGTGCATGTTCTTACAAAAACAACGCCGAATGGCAATTGGCAGCCAATCGTCTTCTAGCGTTGTATCGTTCTCATGGATGGTCATTTCATTCTAAGGGAAATACTATCGAAACAAATCGCATTAATAGTCTTAACGAGGCTATAAATAACAATCCAGAAAACAAGTCGGCATTAACTACAATTGATGGTGCAGAATGGTGGAATGAGGTTGTTATTACTAATGACCAGTTTAAGCAGAATATCGAAAAACGAGACGCCCAACGCGTAAATAGTTTGGACATAGATTCTGTTGAAGTATATAAAAAGATGCGAGCTTCGTATTTTAATCTTATTAAGGTTATCGAAGGTTTGTTTTTAATTTCTCCCGATAATGAGCTTTTGTTACAGTGGATTACACAGATTAACCAAAAGATTGTAAACTACCAATCAGTTGCTCGTAGTCGTCAAACGCGTAAAATAAATAGTAAGGAGCAAGTTGCTCCCGAAAAAGAAAATTAATTTATAAACAAAGGGTGTGTTGTAAACTGGCTATTCTGTAATGGGATAGCCAGATTTTTTATGTGAGCAAGTAGAAAACAAAACAGAATGGCTGAATAGCTTTCGATAACTATTTTTAACACTGTAGTATAAACTTTATGTGTTAAAATGTGTTTAATTTGGCAGCACTAATAGTTATGATTAAAAAACTGACACATATTATTATCGCCATATTATTGTTGACAACAACAATAGGCTTTTCTGTGTCGGCTCATTATTGTATGGGTCAGTTGAAAGATATTTCTATTAATTCGCCTGTAAAAAGCTGTTGCAATGGCCAAACAGATTGCTGTCATAACGAGCAGATGGAGGTAAAGGTTGACAGCGACTACTCTTATTCGTCGGTTGATATTAACTTCAGTAGTTTTTGCAATTCTGTTTTAGAGTATAAAACCGAGCTCTTTACCACGCCACAAATTGTTTGTTTTCCGATACAACAAATACTAAAGCCACCTAAAATAGGCAAGGTTTTAGCTTTATTCCAGAAATATACTTTATGATTTAATGTAATTTTTTGATGTGTGATGTATGATATGACAGAGTTTCTGTTTGCTAAATCTTATATCTGAAATCTAACATATTACATTTTATAATCGTAAATTATAGTTCTATGAACAGATTAATAAAGTTTTTTTTAGAAAACCGACTGGTTACGTTTATAACCCTTTTCTCGTTAATTACATGGGGAGTAATAACGTCGCCGTTTGGTTGGGAAACAGGCTTTCTTCCAAACGATCCTGTTCCTGTTGATGCCATTCCCGATATTGGCGAAAATCAGCAAATAGTATATACCGAGTGGCCTGGCAGGTCGCCACAAGATATCGAAGATCAGATATCGTATCCATTAACAACTTCGTTATTGGGTATTCCGGGAGTAAAAACAATTAGAAGCAACTCAATTTTTGGGGTGTCTAGTATCTATATAATTTTTAACGATAACGTCGATTTTTACTGGAGCCGTACCCGTATTTTAGAGAAACTAAATTCGTTACCTGCTGGTTTGTTACCTCAGGATGTTTCGCCAACGCTAGGTCCCGATGCTACTGCTTTGGGGCAGGTTTATTGGTACACACTAGAGGGTAGAGACAAAGAAGGAAAGCCTGCAGGTAAGTGGGATCCACACGAGCTACGTACCATTCAGGATTTTTATGTGCGTTACTCTTTAACCTCAGCCGAAGGAGTTGCCGAAGTGGCATCAATTGGTGGGTTTGTTAAGGAGTATCAGGTTGATATCGATCCAAATGCCATGAAGGCAAACGGTGTTAATGTGGCGCAAATAATGCAAGCAGTAAAAAATAGCAATCAAGATGTTGGTGCCCGTACTATTGAGTTTAATAGAGTAGAATATCTTATTAGGGCGCTTGGTTATATTAAAAACATCGACGATTTAGAGAATAGCGTGGTTACTGTGCGCAATAATGTTGCAATACGAATTAAAGATGTTGCCAAGGTTAATTATGGACCTGCAACACGCCGAGGCGGATTAGATAAAGGCGGAGCCGAGGCTGTTGGTGGTGTGGTGGTTGCTCGTTACGGAGCCAATCCAATAGAGGTTATTAATAATGTAAAAGCAAAGATTAACGAAATAGCACCCGGTTTGCCATCGAAAACATTGGCCGATGGTAGTGTCTCAAAAGTAACTATTGTTCCGTTTTACGATCGCTCGGGTCTTATAAAAGAGACCTTAGGAACGCTTGAAGAGGCCTTAACATTAGAGATTCTTATAAGTATAATAGTTGTAATTATATTAATCTTAAACCTAAGAGCATCGTTTTTAATATCGAGCCTTTTGCCAATAGGTGTTTTAATAACATTTATTGTTATGCGTCAGTTTAATGTCGACGCCAATATTGTTGCTCTATCGGGTATTGCTATTGCTATTGGCGTTATGGTTGATGTGGGTATTGTATTTACCGAAAATATAATTAGGCACATTGAATTGCCTACTAATATTGGTAAGCGAGGCAAAGAGTTGATTGCTGTTGTATATAATGGAACAACAGAGGTTGCAAGTGCTGTTGTTACAGCTTTGGCAACAACAATAATTAGTTTTTTACCTGTTTTTGCAATGCAAGCCGCCGAAGGAAAGCTTTTTAAACCGCTTGCCTTTACTAAAACATTTGCAATGCTTGCCGCTCTGTTTATAGGTATTGTGTTTATTCCAACATTGGCTCATTTAATTTTCTCAATAAAATTCGATAAGAAAAAAATTAAGCGTATTGCCAATATTGTATTAATTGCTTTAGGGCTAACTCTTTTATTTATTACTGGATATATTATTCCTATTGCATTAATTCTTATTGGTACAAATAATTTATTAGAAGA
>Ga0193962_1001193_pt1 | contig 12140 bp, 15 predicted proteins | sample FB_5_MG_FD_140335 | JGI IMG/M metagenome (GOLD analysis project Ga0193962, IMG submission 140335) | Microbial mat bacterial communities from the Broadkill River, Lewes, Delaware, United States - FB_5_MG | ecosystem: Environmental > Aquatic > Freshwater > River > Microbial mats | place: USA...
AATTCTAACTTCGGAACAGTAATTGCATAACTTTTAATATCGAAATTAAAGGTTAGTATAATGTCAATTATTAATGATACAACTTTAAGAGATGGTGAACAAACACCATTCGTAGCTTTCAACCTAAAAGAGAAGTTACAAATAGCAAGACTTTTATATGAATCTGGTGCAGATGAATTAGAAGTTGGAATTCCTGCAATGGGAAAAAAAGAGCAAGACGATTTAAAAGAGATTTTAGCCCTTAATTTACCTATTCCAATAATGAGCTGGAATAGAGCTACTTTGAGTGATTTAGAAGCTTCTTTAAAGTGTGGATTAAAAGCAGTTGACTTATCTATTCCGGTTTCAGATATTTTGATTGACATTAAATTTGGTGGAGATAAAACAAGATTACTAAAACAACTAGAAACGGTGATTTTGCAAGCCAAAAAAGAAAATTTATTTGTTTGTATTGGTGGTGAAGATTCAAGTCGCGCGAATAACTCTTTTTTAAAAGAGATTATGACATTAGGAGCTGAACTTGGTGCAAATAGATTTAGATATTGTGACACGGTTGGTATTTTAACACCTCATAAAACTTATGAGAATATCAAAGATTTAAGTTCTTCGAATCTTTTAGATATAGAAATGCATACTCACAATGACTTTGGAATGGCTACTGCAAATGCAATTGCAGGATATGAAGCAGGAGCTTATAGCTCTAATACAACAGTTATTGGTATTGGGGAGCGAGCTGGAAATGCTAGTTTTGAGCAGGTATTAATGTCTTTGAGACTTTTGGGAAAAGAAATTAATATTAATTCAAAAGCTTTAAAATCTCTTATTAAAACTGTAAGTAGTGCTTCTCATAGAAGAGTTGATACTAACTTACCAATTGTTGGGAAAAATATATTTTCACATGAATCTGGTATTCATGTAAATGGTATGATGAAATCAAAAAATGCTTATGAGCCTTTTAAACCTGAAGAGTTAGGTCTTAAAAGAAGTTTTCCAATAGGAAAACACTCAGGAAGTTCAACTTTGATTTATCATCTTAAATCTATTGGGATAGAACCCAATATTCAAATCGTACAAAAACTACTTCCAAAAATTAGAGAAATAGTAACTAATAGAAAAAAAGTATTAAGTACAAATGAATTAAAAGAGTTATACCTATGTTCCTTGGATATTTAAAAAATGGATTTGAACAATCTTTAGAGGATTTAATAAATTTTAATCCTTTATTTGACTTAGAACTATTAAGAAAAACATATTCTGTATTTCCTGAGTATTGTTTTGCTGCCTATGAAGATTCGAAAATTGTGGGCGTTATTAGTGCATACTCTTTTAACAAACATCTATATATTAATGTTTTTGAAGTATTAGATGATTATGAGAATCTTTTTACAAGATTAATTTCATTATTGATAAGAAATTTATCAAATGAGAATATTCTAGTTTTGGTTGAAAATAGTCACAGTTATGATTTAGAAAAACTAGGATTTCAAAACTATAGTGATGTTGTTCGCTTACTTCATTCAGGTGAAGCAGTAGCTTTTAATTTTTCAAACTCTACAGCTAAACAAGTAAATGCAGAGCATTATGATGAAGTTGCAAGAAGAATAGATAAAAAAGTTTTTGATGATGAAAGAGATAATTATTTAAAGCAAGATTGTGTTTTTTCAAACTCTTTGAAACTTTCAACAGATTTTGGTTTTTTACACTCTTATGTTGTAAATAAAAGATATATCAAAGTATCTCCTTGGCTTATGGAAAACGAGGCTTTTTTAGATGCTGAAAAGCTTTTAAGAGGTCTTTTATATTATCGAGGATTAAAGAAAATCTTTGCATATGCACCAAAAGATGTAAAAGAGATAGTGGATTTATATGAAAGCTATAAGTTTAAAATTGATGGTGATTTTAAACTTATGTATTTGAATGATAAACCAAATATAAAACTTGAAAACCTATATGGAATATAAAGGAGCAAAAAATGGTAACAACAGACGAACAAAAAGAATTAAAAAAACAGTTAGCAAAATTTAAAAGAATAGTATCTGAATTAGCAGGTGAGGTACATGATATTGTTGAAGATACAATCTGGACAGATTATGTAAAGTTACCAAAATTAAGTGAAGATATTAATATTGCTATGAAAGAAGTTATTGATTTTCAAGAAAAACACCCTTTTTTAAAGTAGTTTATTATGAAAAATATAAAAGAAAAACAGATTTGTGAATGTGGTGAAATGACTGTGTTTCAAGCTCAAAAGATATTTGAGCAAACAGATTTGCCATATAAAAAAGCCAAAAAACTAGTTACAGGTTGTAATCAAACATGTTGCAGGCGACCTTTGATGGCTTTGTTTAATATGGTTGAATTTGGGCAAATTGATTATGAAGAGATAGCATTTTTAATTGATGCTAAGAATGATAGATTGAAGGATTAACAATGAGTAGTGATATTGGCAATTTTGTAAAATGGATTAGAGCAAATAGTTTAACTCCTATTATGTCAGTTTTCGAAGATGATTTAGAGTTATTGACTCATTTGGATTTATCAAAAAGAAACATAAAAGATTTACCTGAATCAATCGGTGTTCTAAAAAATCTTAGTGTTTTAAAGTTATCAAATAATAAACTTAGAAAATTACCAAAAGCAATAGGTGAATTAAAAAACCTAAGAAATTTACAATGTGAAAATAATCTAATAGAAGAGTTACCATCAACAATAGGTAATCTTTCAAATTTGATGATTTTAAACCTAAATGTAAATAGATTAAAAAAATTACCAAAAGAGTTTTATAATCTAAAATCTCTTACTAGACTAACACTTGCTGCAAATAGAATTGAGTATTTAGATGAAGAATTTAAAAACTTATCAAAACTTTTATATTTGTCATTGGAAACAAATGAATTAGAGATTTACCTGATGTATTTGGAAAAATGCAACAGCTTTATTATTTGGATTTATCTTTTAATCATTTAACAATGCTTCCAAAGTCCTTATCTGAAATAAAAGAGCTTCAAACACTTATTTTAGAAGGAAACAATTTAAGAGAACTTCCTTCTTTGGAGTCCCATGATATGTTAATAAAACTTGATTTAAGCCAGAATTCTTTGAAGTCTTTGGATTTTGATCTTAGTAAACTGGAAGATTTAAAGATTTTACTTTTAGATAATAATTTACTGATTTCTCTTCCTTCAAAGATTTGTGAATTAAGTAAATTAACTCACCTCTCGGTTAGTTCTAACTATTTAGAGTCTTTACCTGATTTTATTGGTGAAATTGTTACTTTACAAGAGTTGGATGTTGAGGATAATGAATTGGACTCTTTTCCTGAGTCTATTGTTAAGTTAAAAAGCTTAAAAAATCTGTTTATTGCTAATAATAATGGTTTAAAAAAACCAGCAATAGCAAGTTTAGAATTTTGTGATATAAAGTAGGAAATAAAAATGAGAAATTTATCTAATATGGAAAAAGAGGTATTAAAACTTCTTCAATCTCATGCAAATGATGAATATTCAAAAAATGAATTAGCACCTTGGATAGCAAAAACTTCTCTTGAGATGGGTCATTTATACTCTGATTTAGGATTATCAAGCAGAAAAGAGATGGGAGAGTTTATGTCTAAACACTTCACTTCTTTAGCTAAATTAAAGCCAGAAGATAAAAGATGGAAAAAATATCTTTATGACTGTATTGGCAAAACTGCACCTGCTTGTGCTACTTGTGCTGATATTAGCAATTGTTTTAACTGTTCATTTAATCCAGAAAAAAAAGAGCAAAAGAGTAATTATTTAAAAACCATAAAAGAAAAATTCCCAAATGAAAAGAAAGATTTAGCTATTTTACTTTCTTTTGAAGTGGCAATTGTTCTAATATCTTTTATGTTTATTTATAAATAATCAAGATATTAAATATTTATAATGGCTTATCTTTTAAGATAAGAACTCATTATAAATATCTCTATTTTTAGAGAAGATCTTATATGTAATATCTTTATATATAAACTCTAAATAGTTTGCATGAAGCCATAATCTATTTGAATTTGTAACTTCAAATCTATCTTCTTCACTAAGCGTTTTGTTCAGATAATTTTCAGCATTTACATCATCAACTCCATAAATTGGATCACCTAATATTCTATGCCCTTGTGAATAAAGATGAACTCTTATTTGATGTTGTCTTCCCGTTAGCGGTAGTGCTTCAATTAATGTTAAATCTTTTTCTTTGTTATAGCTAATAGGTTTTATAATTGTTACTGATTCTTTTCCCTCATTACAAACTTTCATTCTAACACCAATTACAAGTCCTTCTCTATCTAATCCTTTATCAATTCTTATTTCTTCTTTTATATGCCCTTCAACAATTGCTAGGTAAGACTTGTGATATTTCTTTTCTTGGAACATCTCTTTTAAATCTTTTTCACTTTTTTTATTTTTACCCACAATTATAAGACCTGAAGTTTCAGCATCAATTCTATGAATTAAATTCGCATCTTCTCCAAAATGAAATCTAATTTCATCAAGTAAAGAGTAAGGAGTGTTTTTTGAAATTGGATGAACCATTAAATTTGTAGGTTTATCAAAAATTGCAAAATCAGGAAACTCAATTAAAGGTTTCAACCCCCTTGAAACACCCTCAAATACTGCAATGTATATGTAATTAGTAGGGATTGTTTCACCTGTGTTTATTGTATTCATATTCTCATCAAATATTCTTCCCTTAGATGTTAACCGTTGCCCTATTTTAGGGTCTAGACCTAACTCATGTATCAAAAATATTTGTATTTTCTTACCTATGATAGCTTTATGTTTTTTCAGTGTAAATGGCAAATTCTAATCCTATTGTTTTTTGGAAATCTGATATTTTTTATCTGATTTTTTAAGTTTATATTGGTGTAATTTAGATAACATATCATACATAAATTAATAATAATTTTTAATAAAAATTTCAAAAAGATGATTACAAGGGACATATAAATGGTTGAAAGATACGCAAGAGTTGAAATGAGTTCAAAGTGGACTCAAGAAGCAAGATATGCAGCATGGCTAGAAGTAGAAAAGGCAGCTGTTAAAGCTTGGAATAAACTAGGACTTATTCCCGATGAAGATTGTGAAAAGATAGTAAAAAATGCTAAGTTTTCAGTAGAAAGAATTGAAGAAATCGAAGCTATTACAAAACATGACTTAATTGCATTTAATACAAGTGTATCTGAATCATTAGGTGAAGAATCAAGATGGTTTCACTATGGTATGACATCTTCAGATGCTGTAGATACTGGTGTTGCAATTCAAATGAGAGACTCATTAGAAATCATTATTGCAGATGTAAAAATGCTAATGGAATCTATTGAAAAAAGAGCACAAGAACATAAATTTACTTTAATGGTAGGAAGATCTCACGGAATTCATGGTGAGCCTATTACTTTTGGTTTAACTCTAGCTGTTTGGTATGATGAAATGGCAAGACATTTAGAAAATTTAGAACAAACTATGGAAGTTATTGCTGTTGGTCAAATTTCAGGAGCTATGGGTAACTTTGCTCATGCACCTCTTGAACTTGAAGAGTATGCAATGGCAGAACTAGGACTAAAACCAGAACCTTGTTCAAATCAAGTAATTCATAGAGATAGATATGCAAGACTTGCAACTGCTTTAGCTTTAATGGCATCTTCAATTGAAAAATTTGCTGTTCAAGTAAGACACTTACAAAGAACAGAAGTTTATGAGTGTGAAGAGTATTTTGCAAAAGGTCAAAAAGGATCTTCTGCAATGCCTCATAAAAGAAATCCAATTTTAACAGAAAATATAACTGGACTTGCTAGAATGATTAGAGCATATGCTATTCCAGCTATGGAAAATGTTGCACTTTGGCATGAAAGAGATATTTCTCACTCTTCAACTGAAAGATTCTGGTTACCAGATGCATTTATTACAAGTGATTTTATGTTACATAGAATGAACAATGTAATTGCAAACCTAACTGTAATGCCTGAAAATATGATGAAAAATTTAAATTTAACAGGTGGATTAGTATTCTCTCAAAGAGTATTACTAGAGCTTCCATTAGCGGGTGTAAGTAGAGAAGATGCATATAGAATCGTGCAAAGAAATGCTATGAAAGTTTGGGAAGAGATTCAACAAGGGAAAGCAAGTACAAACGATAAAGGTGAGTCTTTATATCTTCAATATCTTTTAGCAGATGAGGAATTAAGATCATCTTTAAGTGAAGAAAAAATAAGAGAATGCTTTAACTTTGAATACTATACAAAAAATGTGGATAAAATTTTCAACAGAGTATTCAATAAATAATAAAAAATATTTACGCAAGGCTAAAAAATGGGAATTATGATAAAAAAAAGAAATGGTCGTAAAGAAGTTTTAGATATTACTAAAATCCAAAAAATGACTATTGATGCAACTGCTGATTTAGATGGGGTTTCTCAAAGCGAATTAGAACTTGATGCACAAATTAAATTTATAGACGGAATGAGTTCATCTGATATTCAAGATGCATTAATAAAAACAGCTGTTGAAAAAATTGATATAGATGTTCCAAACTGGACATTTACAGCAGCTCGTCTTTTCATCTTTGATTTATACCATAGAGTTGGGAAATCAACTCATGGAGTAAAAGGTGAGCCTTATTGCCATTTAAAAGATTATTTAAAATATGGGAAAGACGCAGGTAGATTAATACCAAATCTTGGAGAAGGTTATGATTTAGATGATTTAAATTCATATATTGACCCAACAAGAGATTTTTTATTTAACTATCTAGGGATTAAAACACTATATGATAGATATTTAATTAAAAATAATAAAGGTCAACCAATAGAGTTACCACAACATATGTTTATGGCAATAGCAATGTTTTTAGCTCAAGATGAAGAGAATAAGCAGCAATGTGCAAAAGAGTTTTATGATGTTGTTTCAAAATTTGAAGTAATGCTTGCAACTCCAACACTATCAAATGCAAGAACTAATAGACATCAACTATCTTCTTGTTATATTGGAAGTTCTCCTGATAATATTGAGGGAATTTTTGATGGTTACAAAGAAATGGCACTATTATCTAAATTTGGTGGAGGAATCGGTTGGGATTGGAATCAAATCAGAGCTTTAGGTGGTGTTATTGATGACCATAAAAGTGCTGCTGGTGGAACTGTTCCCTTTCTTAAAATCACAAATGATATCGCCCTTGCAGTTGACCAATTGGGTACAAGAAAAGGTGCAATTGCCGTTTATCTTGAGCCTTGGCACATGGATATTGTTGATTTTATTGATCTAAAGAAAAATTCTGGAGAAGAAAGAAGAAGAGCTCACGATTTATTCCCAGCACTTTGGATTACAGATTTATTTATGGAAAGAGTTATATCTGATGCTCATTGGACTTTATTTGATCCTTATGAAGTAAAAGATTTATCTGAGTGTTATGGTGATGAGTTTAAAGCTAAATATGAAGCTTATGAAAATGATGACTCAATTACAAAAAACACAATGAAAGCAAAAGATTTATGGAAAAAAGTATTAACTTCTTACTTTGAATCAGGAAGTCCTTTTTTATGCTTTAAAGATACAGCAAATAGAGCTAATCCAAATCCACATGTTGGACATATTAGATCTTCAAATCTTTGTACAGAAATTTTCCAAAATACAAAACCAAATCATTACAAAATCAAGTTGGAGTTTGTAGATGGTAGCATTGAAACTTATGAAGAAGAAGATTTAATTGTTCTTGATGGTGGGATCACTAAAAAAGCAAATAAAGTAACAGCACTTGATAGCGTAAATGGAAAAAGAATTTTTATTGTTGAAAAAGAAAAATTCGATGGAGATACAGCTGTTTGTAATCTTGCATCTGTAAACTTATCAAGAATTAACACTAAAGAAGATATTGAAAGAGTTGTTCCAATAGCTATTAGAATGCTTGATAATGTTATTGATTTAAACTTCTATCCATTAAGAAAAGTAAAAGCTACTAACTTAAAATCAAGAAGTATTGGTTTAGGTGTCATGGGTGAAGCAGAAATGCTAGCTGAACACAAACTAGCATGGGGTTCAAATGAACATTTCAAAAAAATTGATAAAGTTATGGAAGCAATTTCATATAATGCAATTAAATCAAGTTCAGATTTAGCTTTAGAAAAAGGTATCTATGCAACTTATGAAGGTTCAAATTGGTCAAAAGGTATTATGCCTCATGATCATGCTCCTCAAGCTGTAAATGCACTTGTAGATAAAGATTTATTTGATGCTTCTTATGATTGGGATAGTTTAAGAGAAAAAGTAAAAAAAGATGGAATGAGAAATGGTTACTTAATGGCAGTGGCACCTACTTCATCAATTTCTATTTTAGTAGGAACTACACAAGCTATTGAGCCTGTTTATAAAAGAAAATGGTTTGAAGAAAACTTATCTGGATTAATTCCAGTAGTTGTTCCAAAATTAAGCCCTGAAACTTGGCATTATTATACACCTGCTTTTGAAATTGATCAATTACAAGTTATCAAAGCAGCTGCAATTAGACAAAAATGGATAGACCAAGGTCAAAGTACAAATATTTTCATGAGCTTAGATAAAGCAAGTGGTAAATACTTACACGAAATCTATACATTAGCTTGGAAATTAGGACTTAAATCAACTTATTATTTAAGAAGCCAATCTCCTGAAGCTAAAAATGATGTAGAAGATAGATCTATGGAGTGTAGTGGTTGTCAATAGGATAACCTTACATTCTTTACATACAAATAATTATAAATATACAATAAAATTTTAGAAAAAATAGAGGACTTCAAATGGAGCGAAAAACCATATATAACCCAGACTCAAAAGAGAGTTTAAACGATAGAAGAATTTTTGGTGGAAATAGTGATGGAATGATTAATTTTACTAAAATGAAATATCAATGGGCACTTAATTTATGGGACACAATGGAAGGTAATACTTGGTTTCCAAAAGAAGTTCAAATGACAGGTGATGCAAAAGATTACAAATTTCTAACTCCTGCAGAAAAAAGAATGTATGATTTAGTTTTATCGCAGCTTATTTTTATGGATTCTTTACAAACAAATAATCTTATGGATAATATAAATCCATATATTACTGCACCTGAAGTAAATGCTTGCCTTTCAAGACAATCTTATGAAGAAGCAAACCATAGTAAATCTTATGCAGTTATGGTTGAATCAATCTCTGATAATACAGATCAAATCTATAATATGTGGAAAACAGATTTAAAACTTAGAGAAAAAAACAACTATATAGCAGATGTGTATAAAAATTTAACAGCTGGTGATGATGGTGAAATTAGTGATACAAAAATAGTTTTAGCACTTTTTGCAAACCAAATATTAGAAGGTTTATATTTCTATGCAGGATTTGCAGCAATGTATGCCCTTGGAAAATCAGGGAAAATGCTAGGAAGCTCTCAAATGATTAGATTCATTCAAAGAGATGAAGTGACACACCTTTTACTTTTCCAAAACATGATTAATAGTGTAAGAAAAGAAAGACCAGAGCTATTCACAGCAGAACTAGAAGAATCTGTAAGAGGAATGTTCAGACGTGCAGTTGCCTTAGAAGCTTCATGGGGTTCATATATCACTCAAGGACAAATCCTAGGATTTACAGATAAAATAATCGAACAATATATTCAATACCTAGCAGATAAAAGACTTGATGCAGTTGGATATAAACCAGAATATAATGTAAAACATCCAATCCCATGGGTTGATGGATATGCAAGTTTTAATGATCAAAGAACGAATTTCTTCGAAGGAAATGTAGTTAACTATTCTAAGGGTTCTATTGATTTTGATGATTTTTAGGACTAAATTATGGGCTCTAAAAATAGAATCTTTTTAGGGAAATTATCAAAATATTTTTTACATAAAGTTCGATTTTTTCAAACATCGGATTTGTATATTACTGATAATAAAATTAAAAAGATTAAATCAAATGATAATCGATTGAATCTTGTTGATTATCTTAATAAAGAAAAATTTTCTATCTTGATAGATAGTGTAATATTTGTTTCTTATGATAAAGAAGAGAATATTTATAACTGTTTAACTAGAATAGATGAAAAATTTGTAATATTTGGGATAGTTTCTAAAAATTTAAGAAATGAAATTACGACTTTATTTTATACAAATGAGAGACAAATAAAAAATAAATTTTTGAATAAAGAAAATTTAATAGAATTAAAAAAAGAAGAATTTACAACAAACTAAGAGGCGGGAGGGAACCTCCCCGCATCTTTCCTGAACTGGTTACGCCCCGCAATATGCTAAAAGTTCAAGGCACATGGAATCCCGTGTTTCCACCTCTCTCAATTTATATACTATATTCTTACATAAAAATATTAAAAATATGCTTATTTTAAATATATCTTTAAACTCTCCCTAAACCAAATTTGTTAAACTATCCTCTTTTTAATTGGAGAAACTAAATGTTCACAGAAATAATAAAACCAAGATTTTTAGAAACAGATGCACTTGGGCATATTAATAACAACACTTACGGTGTGTGGTTTGAAGCTGCACGAGATGAGATATTTCGTATCTTTATGCCAAAAGCAAATGTAAAAGAGTGGAATCTTATTATGGCTCATAGTTCTTTTGATTTCTTAAAAGAAGTATTTTGGGGTAAGGAAGTTATTGTAAAAACAGGTATTTCAAAACTCGGTAATTCTTCTATCGAATTAGCCCATGCAGTTTATCAAGACGGAAAACTTTGTACTACTGGGAAATGTGTACTTATTCACTATAATTTTGCCACAAAGATATCTGTGAAAATTACTGATGAAATAAGATTAGTATTAGAAAATCATTTATTTACACAGCCTTGGCCTGCATCATTAGATGAGTTAGAATTATTATAAAAATATAAATTTTAAAGGGAAAAACATGAGAAATATCTTTATTATTGCCTTGATTGTAATTTCTATGGGATATATGTTTTCAATTTTATTTGATAAATATAACTCAGCAGTAGAAATTCAAGATAGAAATACTTTACAGCAAAATAAATAAAGAAGTTAGCTTTTAACTTCTTATTTAGACTCTTTAAATATTTTTAAAACAGTTATAAACTCTTTAACTAAAAGTTTTTTTCTATATAAAAACTATTGTAATTTGAACCACCATGGTCCACATTATTAATAAGTCCCCCAATTCCCGAACGATGTTTTATTAGATAACCTATATATGTATCATACATTGGTTTATAATGAATTAGTTTTCCTACATCAAAATCAACTGAAATATCTAAGTAATTTAGAAATCTAGCACTACTTGATATGTCGTTTGGATCTTCATTAACTTCATCGTATTCCACTTCAAGAATTCTACTTGTATATGAGAACCCTTCTGCTAAACCAATTCTAACTCTATTATTTAAAAAGTCAAGATTGTAATATGCTTTTATATATGTTAATGCTTCATAAGTATTGTTATTAACTTTTTCATTAAAACGTGAAAAACCACCTTTAAGATATATATCTATAGGAAAATCCATAAAATTTTCTTTTAGTAAATAACCTCCATCTACTGTTACAACAGATAAATGTTTATCTGTTGAATCAGGATTTCCAGTTATAATTTGACCCAAATCATTTTGGGATGCAATCCCGTATGCAATACGCATAGAGTATTTATCATTTGCACTTAATGCTAAATTTAATAATAAAAAAAAATAGAAAAGAATTTTCAAATATGTAACCTTATGTATATATACGGCTTAAAACTTAGTTTCATCATGATAATATTTATTAACTCCATTGAATCCTTCTAAGAAGTATAAAAAATGATTTACTTGTTCTATTTCTTCTTCTGTAATTTTACCTTTCATAGATGGCATCACTTTAAAGTGTTTGATTACTCCTTCAAGACAAATTGTTTTTGCTAAATTTGGATTGTACAAATAATCTGTTAAAAAATCATTTGTTTGTATTAGATGAAATTCAACATCATCACGACTACCAATTTGCTGTTTTAGTCTAAATGAGATTTCATTTCCTGTTGGGGCTTTTAATTTTAATGTTTGGTTGTTTTCTTCTATGAAGTTCTTCATAAGAATTGGAATAGGCATTGATTTTACATGACATTCACTACATTTATTATCAAAAATCTTTTCACCACTATTGTAGATTTC
>Ga0193962_1001194_pt1 | contig 12137 bp, 10 predicted proteins | sample FB_5_MG_FD_140335 | JGI IMG/M metagenome (GOLD analysis project Ga0193962, IMG submission 140335) | Microbial mat bacterial communities from the Broadkill River, Lewes, Delaware, United States - FB_5_MG | ecosystem: Environmental > Aquatic > Freshwater > River > Microbial mats | place: USA...
CGCTGAGCTTCTACTAGCATTATATCAACGCCATTTTGTAAGCTTTCTAATTGCGCTTCTAGTTCTTCAGGTGAGCTTTTACTATCAATCTCTTGAAGTAATATTTTTAGTTGTTCACTGACTCTTTCTTGCCCTGTTGTCGTCATTCTACCCAGCTTAGAAATGGAGTTGAGTGCGACGCGGCCAGGGTGATGTGGGTTAAACATCATGCTAGGGTCATTCAACATCATCATTGAGAGCGGCTGTTCGAGCTCTTCAATAAACGGTTTGACGAAATCTGATATTTGCTCACTGCTCACCAAATTTTGAGTGACGTGTTCTAACGTATCTAACGCTTCTCGATTCTCTAGTGGTAAGCCTATTTCTTGATGAGCGAGAGCTTGCTCTAAATCTTGACGAACATGGCCTACACGGGTATCGGATTGCTGCCATAGTTGTTGCAGTGCACTTTGCACTTGGCTGTGATTAGCGACAGGCATGCTAGGGGCATTAAGTTCGTTGGCAATACCTGCACTGGATAAACCGCTTTCAATGCGTTGATAACGAAGTGCTAATAGGTTTTGAATGTTGCTATACGCTTGCTGTGCTTCGGCTTGATGCTGACGAAATGAATGCATCGAGCCCGTGTTTGAATGTGCAGTGCTTGAGTGCGCAGGGCTTGCATATGAAGGACTAGAGCTGCCTGACGGTATCTGCTGGCCAGTATTATTAGGCACTATTTGAGGTTCTGAGGGGGAGGTGTCTTGTTCATCGCTGTCATTTTGAGCGACGGCAGTATGGCTTGCTCTGCTTGATGATTGCACTGGGCGGTGACGAAATACCAATGGAATATCGATGAGTTTTATCAACCATTGATAAACGGCTTGCAGCTGATGCCCAGCCACTTGCTCGAACACATCAAATACGACTTGGCGTACATCGCTTTCAATATTCAGTTTTTCGATAGCCGCACGAAACGCTTCCGTAATAATACTGGCGCCGAGTGGATTGAAGCAATTCTCTGGCTTCGCTTCAGAGATCATATCCAATAGCTGTCGTACTTCAAATGATCCATGGCTCAAACGTGACTGTAGGTGTGTGCTGGTTACTTTTGAGAGTAGCCAGTCTTCAAAATCATCTTGTTGTACCAGTGAGAGGCTTTGATTTTCATGGTTTGAATGTTCAATGCGATTGGTAAGTTGCGGTTTTCCTTCAATCCAGCACTTTAATTGCGCTGAAATGGCTTGGATGAATGCACTTTGTAGGGTGTTTTTTTCATCTTTTAATAACCGTTCTGCACTATAGAATGTTTGCTGTTCTGCATTATTCAGTGCCTTGTTAGCGTGAGAAAATAGCGCTTCTAAAATTTCACTATGCCACTGCTTGATGATTCCTTGGCTCGTCTCTTTTACTCGCTGTATAAATAGGTCTCTGTAGTGGCTTCTTTTCTCATCGGATAGTTCACCACGATTTCTTGAGGCTTGGTTTATACTTTGAAGTTTTAGAAATAAATCATCATTAGGCTGAATCAGTCTAAAGCCAGCATTGTTATTTTCTTTGAATAAACATTCGACAGAGATATTTAACGGTGAGCCTTCTATCGTTAAATAAAGTTGAAGGGTCTCTTTTTCATGAATATTGTAATCTTCACTTTCTGGCCAATAAAGGTGTAATCCATCTTGGGAAAAATCTGAAACATAGCATTGATAACTAGCGCCATCAGCTGAAATGAGCTTGGCTTCAATGTGGCTTTCAAATCGAGGATGTTCACGTTTTTCCATTCTTATTGATCCAGGGTGAGATAATCAATGTGTGGTCGTACTCTTTTGAGTATAAGCGTTAATTAGAGAGCTGCTTGAAGCGTCGTGCAGTAATTTTCAGTAGCAGAAATACGGTCTCATTAATAATCATTACATTGTGTCACATAAAATATGCACTAAATGTAAAAGATCGATAAAAGTACTTTGGAGTAATTAAACCTAATATGTATCTATTACTGACTCAATAAGCTTGTTATTCTAGTAGATAACTGTGTAGTTATATAGAGAGATTGTCATGAAAAGCGAAATATTAACCTGTAAATCCATGCTAGCCGATGCATGCGATCAAATAACGATTGTCGATACTGAGCGTGCAGAAGCAATGTTGTCGCAAAAAGTCGTGGTCTTGGATGTGAGAGAACCCGCAGAATTTCAAGTGGGTCACTTGCCTCATGCGATTAATGTTCCCCGTGGAGTGCTAGAATTTAAAGTAAGCAATCACCCTCAATTAATGGATCCTCAGCAGTCCATATTGATTTATTGTAAGAATGGCGGACGCAGCACTTTAGCGGCGTTGACGTTAAAGCACATGGGCTTCACAGGTATTGAAATGCTCAATGGTGGCTTTGATGGCTGGCGTGGTGAAGTGCACAAGATTGAAATTGATCCGGGTATTTATTAATGAGCATTGATGGTAACGAATTCTAGCTTTGGCTATCATCCTGCAAGGACATACGTTTTTATAGGGCAGTTAACTGTATGAAGAACAACTTAGCAGGATTTTTCGGGCTTTCAGGCGTTGATCGTGGTGAGAATTATCGTGCAATTAAGGCTGGGCGATTATTTGAATGGCCAATGATACTGATTGCCTTTTGGATCATTCTAGAATGGTATATCGATGCGCATAAGATGACTCCACTATTAACCTTTTATAGTGATTGGTTAATATGGGCCTTCTTTGTTATCGAAATTGTGGTTCTGAGCAGTTTGGTCAATGATAAAACGGCTTTTTTGAAAAGTAACTGGGGAGCACTGGTTATTATCATCTGGGGAATGCCTTGGTTGTGGGATGTTTTCCCAATAGCCGGTGGGCTCAGGATTTTGCGCCTACTGGTTTTATTCTCTTTGCTATTCAGCATGTCTTCTTCTGCTCGAAAAATATTAGGCCATAATAATCTCGGAACAACCTTGATGATCAGTTTTCTCGTTGTGGTGTTTGCAGGCACTATTATGGCAACGGTTGATCCTGGAATTGAAACTCCTTTAGATGGTATTTGGTGGGCATGGGTAACGGTTACTACGGTAGGTTATGGTGATATTGTGCCAATCACACCGATAGGAAGGGTATTTGCTGGCTTTCTGATTTTATTAGGGGTTGCTTTGTTTTCAATGTTAACCGCCAGTTTTTCTGCATTCTTTTTATCGGAATCAGAGGATAAGCTATCCGCTAAAGAAGTGGAGCATAGCCAGAAGTTAGGGCAGCTGGAAGAAAAAGTAATGTCATTGGAAAGCAAAATAGACCAGTTGTTAGCTAAAAAGTAGTTTTCTAGTTGTTGTGACTCACGCTTAAGCTTAGATAGGCTAGAGTGAAAGGATAAGACAGAGGAATATTATATGGCGATTGTTAATTATATAAGTAATTACTATGAGCAAGTTGTAGCAACTGAGATTCATCGGCAATTGGCCGATAGGCCAGAAGAGCCTAGTTTAGACTTCATGGCCGACGTTGCTTGTGTTGCGCTAAATAGGCTGCCTCCCAAATACTATCGCTATGAAGTTGATATGGCTTTTTATATGTCCCCGAATGAACTCAATGAAGTTAAAACCAAAGTTGAGGAAGCCGTTGAAGAAGCAATTTCCTTCGTTATCGAGCACGGTCGATCAGACTGAGCGAGACCGCTATTAAGGCTCTGCTGACACTATTTCAGCATTAAGTGTTTAGAAAGTGTAAATATCTATTGCAATAACGCTGTATCATTATTTAATGGCACAAAGGAATTGTAGAGCATAAAAAAAATGAAAATTCTATTAGTGGACGACGATCAAGAGCTTTGTGAGTTGCTAGCACGATACCTTCAACGAGAAGGGATTGATGTTGATCAAGTTCATAAAGGTCCTGATGGACTGCGCCAAGCGCTAACACAGCCTTATGATGCGATGGTATTGGACGTTATGATGCCTGGCATGACGGGGCTTGAAGTATTAACTGAGCTGCGTAAGAAAAGTCAGTTGCCCGTTGTTATGTTAACGGCAAAAGGCGATGAGATGGATCGTATTGTTGGCCTTGAAATTGGGGCGGATGATTATTTACCAAAACCGTGTAACCCAAGAGAGCTTATTGCTCGCCTACGAGCGGTATTGCGTCGTAGTCAGCCAGAGCCCGTCACTAAAAATGCGGATGTGATACGCATTGATGAGCTTGAGATTAATCACAGCCAGCATCATGTATTAAAAAATAATGAACCTCTTGAGCTAACGGTTACTGAGTATAATATTTTAAATACTTTGGTTTCACATCTTGGCAATGTGGTTGAAAAAAATCAGCTAGCCGAAGAGGCCATGTCACGATCGTTAACGTTATTCGATCGTAGCCTCGATATGCATTTAAGTAATCTTCGTAAAAAGCTTGGAGTCCATGACGATGGCCAAACTCGAATTAAGACAATTCGTGGTGTTGGTTATATGTACGTTGCAGCGCATACTTAATGTATCTACTCGATTTATCGGTAAGGTTAATCATTAAATGTTAGGTGTTTGAAGTGCGCGGTATCTATTGGAAAATCTATTTTGCTTTTATTTTAACCAGTGTGCTCGCGATACTGGTGACGCTTGCTTATGCCGTCTTTTATCGCCAATTATCGAATGAAACCAATAATATCATCGCCCCTACCGAGGGCTATATTTCCTCTGCTGAATTAATGTTGCAGCGCGGAGGCGAGCCATTATTGGTCGAATGGTTACTTACTTTTGAAGCGCATCCTAATGTAAATGCCTACGTCTTTGATAATCGCGGCGCGAGCATTCTCGGCGGAGAGGTACCGACTCCCGTTTCCGACTATGCGTTCTCGGCTAGTGATTTCCACGTCAAAATACAACCTCTCAATCGCAGTGAAATATTGGTCAAAGCACCGCTTACCTCGCTTGATGGCGATTTCTATTTGCTAGTGGTTGAATTCCTTCATCCTTTTGCGGTATTGGATGTTAAAAGCTATATCTATCTGGGTTTGTGTGTCGGTATTGTTTTTTTTGCAGGCATTGGTTTTTTATTAACCGGCTACCTCTCACGGCCTTTACAACGATTACAAAAAACAGTTAAAGCCATCGCGGGAGGAGATTTAACGGCCCGTTCTGGTTATTCATTAAATAAACGTAGAGATGAAATTGGTGATCTTAGTCGTGAGTTTGATGTCATGGCAGAGCGTATACAAAGGTTGCTTGCCGATCAAAAAGGTTTGTTGCGTGATATCTCTCATGAATTACGTTCACCGTTGGCGCGTTTACAAATCGCGAATGAGTTAGCGCGTATGGATGCTAGTATTCCCGTAATCGAAAACTTAGATCGTATTGATTTAGAAACACATCGTATTAATGAAATGATTGCCGAGATTTTGTTACTGGCTAAGTTGGATGTTGAGCGCCACCCTGAACAGTGGCAGGCAACAGACCTTATTCAAGTTGTGAATCAAGTAGTTCAAGATGCACATTTTGAACAACAAGCTCAAAGCATAGAAGTATGTTTTCAAACTGATCACTGCTGGGTTATGGCGGATAATAAGTTATTAAGTTCAGCGTTAGAAAACCTGATTCGAAATGCGTTATTGCATACTTTTGAAAATACGAAAGTAGAGATTTCTATTCAATCGCTTGATGATACTTTTGTTCTTATTATCAGAGATCATGGCCCTGGTGTTGCGGAAGAACATCTGCCAAATTTAACCAAGCCCTTTTATCGTGCCGAGCAGTCTCGAGAACGATTGCATCAAGATGTTAAACAGAAAAAAGCAGGTAGCCGAGGTTATGGGTTAGGCATGGCGATTGCGCATCGAATAATCATTAGTTTTGATGGGCGAATGGATATTCGTAATCACCCAGAAGGAGGATTAGAAATAAGCTGTTATTTAAACAAGCATTAAATTACTTTGTTGCAAAAAGTGTCCTTAAAATTTACCCAGCATTTACGGTTCGTGGCGTGACATTGTAGCGAAACTTAGTAGACTGTATTGAGTGAGTTTTTAACCCTCTATTTAATTATTTTAAATAACTTTTGAGTAAGCGCAGATATGCGATTTTTGATTGGCGCCATTATTAGTCTTGTTTTCAGCAGTTATACGCTCGCTGATTCGACCAAAATATTGCAGCCTGTAACCGATTTATCTGAATTTTCTCGCAGTTCTCAAATAAATAATATCGAATGGAATAATCATCGCCCAGAGCAAAGACGGGCTTTAAATCAGTTTTACCAATCGATTAATCAAGCAGGTCAGCCTCAGACTCAGCCTCAGCCTTCAGCTCAACGTGAACAACGTGTTCAGCAAATGCGCAGAATGAATCCACAGCAACGTCAGCAAATGTTTCTAAATTATATTCAAAATAATCGCTAGGCTTTACTTCCTCCCCTTTAAATTATTCAGCCAAAATCTAGCCTAATATCCTAATAATCGGTAAAGTGTGCCTCATTTTTTTACCTTGAGGTTGCTGTGAAAACCGCTATTACTGAACTATTGGGCATAGACATGCCTATTATATTGCCAGGCATGAGCTGGATATCTACACCAAAACTTGTTGCCGCCGTTTCTAATGCCGGTGGTTTAGGGATTTTAGCCAGTGGCCCTTTAACGCCAGAAGAAACCAAAGAGGCCATCGAAGAAATCCGACGTTTAACCGATAAGCCTTTTGGCATTGGTATTACTTTATTAATGCCAGGTTCGGAAGCGAATGCTGATGTTGCTATTGAGGCAAAGGTGCCCGTGATCAATTTTTCGCTGGGCAAGGGGGATCAATTAATTGAACGTGCCCATGCGTATGGCGCTAAGGTTATTGCAACCGTGGTTACTGAAAAACATGCTCTGTCGGCTCAAAAAAGTGGCGCTGATGCCCTATTGGTAACAGGGCATGAAGCGGCAGCTCATGGCGGCGATGTGACCTCTTTAGTCTTGGTTCCTGCTATTAGCCAAGCTGTTGATATTCCGGTAATTGCGACAGGAGGTTTTGCCGATGGGCGAGGGCTCATGGCGGCCTTTTCGTTAGGTGCCGCTGGTATTGCTATGGGCTCACGTTTAGCTACAAGCTCAGACAGTCCACTCCATCAAAATATGAAAGATGCCGTCGTTAGAAAAACTGAGCAAGATACGATTTATTCTAAAAACTTTGATGGTATTTATGCCCGCGTAATGCGGACGCCAGAAGGTATAAAAGCTACTAAGAAGCCAATGAATTTCTTTTTAGCCTGTATCGAAGCAACGAAAGCTGCGGCGATGGTAAAGCAGCCAATTTGGAAAGTATTATTAGGCATGCTGGCCATGGTCGATAAGGTTAAGCTGTTAGCGTATTTTGGTGCCGCGGTGCCGCGTTTAAAAGCGGCGACCGTCGAAGGTGATTATCAAAAAGGCGTTCAATTTATCGGCCAAACTCAAGGTTTGATCAATGATCAGCCGAGTGTGCAGAAAATATTTGAGGGCATACGTGAGCAGGCCAAACAGGTTCATGCAAACAGTGGTCAGCTTTTGCAGGATTAATGCTTACTTAGCCTTTTGCCGTGGCTGGTTGTATGTATTTCTTATAGAAATCATCCGCTGCTAAGGGCTTGCTGAAATAATAACCTTGGTAACTGTCGCATCCCATTGCTTGCAATAACGCAAGTTGTTGTTGGTTTTCGACGCCTTCAGCGATAACTCGAAGCTTGAGTGTTTGGCCCATTGCAATAATGGCTCTAATGATTGCCTCATCATCACTATCATCGGTGATGTCGTTAACGAAAGAGCGATCAATTTTCAACTTACTAATGGGAAATTGTTTCAAATAGCTAAGCGATGAATATCCTGTTCCAAAGTCGTCCATGGCAAAGCGAACACCTTGCTGGCTTATGTTTTCGAGGATGCGAACATTTTCTTTAACATTATCCATTAAGACACTTTCAGTAATTTCTAATTCTAAATTTGCGCTGCTAAAGTTAGAGTTTTTGAGAATTTCTTCTATCCTCAATACGAAACCATCATCTAGCTGAACAACCGAAACATTCACCGCGACCGATAGGTTTAGATGAGACTCTAAGTTCCAGCGCTGAAATGTATTACACGCTTCATTCAATACCCAGTCACCAATGTCTTTAATTAATCCCGTTTCTTCTGCAATTGGAATGAATTCAATAGGAGAAACCATGCCCGCGGTAGGATGAATCCAGCGCACTAACGCCTCTGCACCTTCGAGTTCGCCTGTACGAGAGTTAATTTGTGGCTGGTAATGCACTTCAAATTCATTCTCTATGATGGCTCGGCGTAATTCATTTTCTATTGTTAAGCGTGAGTTAACTTTTTGGTTCATTTCATCGGTGTAAAACTGGTAGCTATTTCCACCTTTCGATTTCGCACTGTACATGGCTGTATCAGCATTACGTAATAAGATATGCGATTCTAATGAGTCTTGAGGGTACATGCTGATACCAATACTGCAGCTGGTATTTAATTTGTAATAGTCGAGTTCATAGATCTTGTTAATGGCGCAATTTATTGATGTTGCAAGGGCTTTCACGGCATCAATACTTGAAGGGTTTTTCATCATTATCATAAATTCATCACCGCCTAGGCGGGCTAAAACATCATTCTCATCAACACAATCTTTTAAGCGTTGCGCCACGATTTTTAATAAGCGATCCCCTACTTGATGCCCAAGAGAATCATTGATGGTTTTAAAGCGGTCAAGGTCAATGAATAACAAAGCAATGCTTGTATTTTCACGATAGCGATCAATGTAATTAACGAGTTCGTCATTAAATAAATAACGGTTGGCGAGCTCTGTTAAAGGATCTCTCGTCGCCAAATACTCAACTTGCTGTTGTGAGTGCATGTGTTCTGTAATATCGACCAAAATACCTTCTAAATAGCCTTGGCTATCTTCATCAGGTTTCTTAATAGCACGACCTCGATCCATAACCCATTTTAATTCACCATTTGGGTTATTAATGCGGAAAATATGTTCATAGTGATTTTCTTTATGGGTCATGCTTTCGGCATGTTTCACCAATAATTCTTGATCATCTTCATGAATATCATCAAAAGGGGTTTTCTGGCCTGATAAATAAACATTGGAGGAATAGCCCAACAGCTCACGGCAGCCTTCCGTAATGAAAAGTACTTTATAGTCTGGAATGCGTACGCGATAGATGATGCCAGGCAAATTTGAAAAGAGTAATTGCAGGGTGTTTTTTTGCTCAAGGGTCGTAATTTCATTCAGTTTTTGGTTTTCTTTTATGCGATTCGATAAACGTACCGAAAAGCCTGCGAATATGCAGCTCATGACTAGGAATATAATCAGCATTAAAAATGGAATTGATATTTGTTTCAGCCACTCAGTTATTTCTTTTGTCATTGGCATAGAGAGCGCTATGAATAAATCTTGTTTATCTAAGTACTGCACAACCCCTAAGCGCCTTATATCATCTAGGCCGGTTTGATTATGAAAGCGGCCATTACCGAGTCTACGTATGTTGTCAGCATCAAATTTTTGATTAAGAGCTGCTTGTGGAATTTGACTTCCTAGCAGTGCCCGCTTATGCATGGGTAATGGATCCGCATAAAGTAGATTGTGATCGCCGGTAATGATTCTAATCGCTGTATCGTTTATATGATTAAAAGCATGCCAATTGAATAACTCATTCTCAGTCGAGATGGCTAAGCATAAAAGAGTGATCTCTGGACTTTTGATCGCCTTACAAATAGGCACATATTGGCTGCTATTAGCAATACCTAGACTGATGGTTGGCGCAAAACTGGTGGTATTTTTTGATAATAATTGCTGCAGCGCCTGGGATGTGAAGAGTGATTTAGTTAAGTTAAATTGAAAACCAATGTCGTTATTAAAAGTAGACGACATTAACTGGCCTTGGCTATTGGTTAAAAAGACATAATCATAGCTGGCGTGCTTAGCGTGTTGTATTTGATTGAGGTTAATTCCATTCTCTTGCAGCTCTGTTTCCAGAGAATGGAGCTCAGAATAAAGAGTATGGGCGCGCTGTTGTGTATGAGTCGAGATCAGTCGGTTCATACTTTCTAAATGAGTGAGTAAACGATCGGAGGTTTGCAGCCAAGCGTAGCTTGCATAGACGATGAATGTGAGTATTAGCAGGCCCCACGAGATATAAATCGTACTACGAATAGTACTCTTCTGCAGGCTTCCTTGCAGCGATTTTAGGTACCTCACAAATTTGCACCTCTACATGCTTTCTCGTCTAGCAAAGTATAGCTTCTTTATTGTCTAGTGAGAGTGGCTTGTTATTGTTATTTTTTTAATGCTTTCATATACCCAATCTAGCATGATGACTTGCGCTGCTTCTGTTGGATGAATGCCATCAGCTTGCATCATCCCGTCAATACCTGCAATACCCTTTAATAAAAAAGGAACGTAAGCAATACGATGTTCTGATGCCAGTGATTGATATTGGCGAGCGAATAGTTCGCTATAGGTTTGTCCATAATTAGGAGGGATGCGCATGCCTAGTAGTAAGACGTCAGCCTTGGCTTGTTTACTCTGCTGTACCATATAGTTTAGGTTTTGTTTTATTAGCTTGATGGGGCTGCCACGTAAGCCATCATTTCCTCCAAGCTCGATCACGACGAGATTAGGCTGGTGCTGTTTTAATAATTTAGTGATGCGGTTGGCTCCACCGCTGGTTGTTTCGCCACTAATGCTGGTATTAATGATGTTATAACGCGTTTTTTCTGTCGCCAGCTTTTGCTCTAACAAGGCTACCCAGCCTTTTTTCTTATCAATACCAAATCCCGCGCTGATGCTATCTCCCATAATTAGAATAGTGTATTGCTCAGATGGGTTGTTTTCCCCAGCTTGGGCTTGAGGTAAGCTCAAGCTAAGTATTAACCAGAGCGTAATAGCCATTAGGTGAAGAAAACGATGAATTCTAAGGTTGAACATGAACTTCAAGCTCCTTTATTAAATCTAAAAAATGTCATAAAACAGGTGAAAACAGGGACTGATAACCTGACCATTTTGCAAGGGTTGGACCTACAGATCAAGCATGCAGAAAGTTTAGCCATTGTGGGCGCTTCTGGTAGTGGTAAATCGACATTATTAGGCATCATGGCAGGGCTAGATGAGGCTACGTCTGGAGAGGTTTGGCTGAATGGTCAGCCCTTACATTTATTAGATGAAGATCAGCGTGCAGCGGTTCGAGCAAAAGGTGTGGGCTTTGTATTTCAGAACTTCCAATTATTGCCTGCTTTAACCGCGTTAGAGAATGTCAGATTGCCGCTAGAAATGAGCAATCAGTATTCGTTGAAACAATGTCAGAAACTTGCAGAGCAGTGGTTAGATAAAGTGGGGCTGAGTCAACGAGTACAGCATTATCCTACTCAGCTTTCTGGCGGAGAGCAGCAGCGTGTCGCTATTGCCCGTGCCTTCGCTTGTGAGCCCAATGTCTTATTTGCGGATGAGCCCACAGGCAATTTAGATAGAAATACGGGCAAGCAAATCATTGATCTGTTATTTGAGTTAAACCAGCAAAATCGAACCAGCTTGATTTTGGTAACTCATGATGATCATTTAGCACAGCGGTGTCAGCGCAGCATACAAATCCATGATGGGGTTGTTCTAAAAGATGTGCAGCGGGTAGAAGATGAACAGAAGGAGAAAGGTGCCATTAATGAACAATAAAGCGCAATTACTTCTGCTCAGCTTAAGGCTTTTAGTCGCCGAAGTTCGTGCTGGCAAAATGACCGTAATTTTATTAGCGCTTATTTTAGCGGTAACGTCGGCAACGATTATCAGTGTTTTCAGCCAGCGTTTAGACAGCGCTATGTTGAATAAAAGCAGCGAATTACTGGGGGCGGATTTACGCATTCGTTCGCGCGAAGCGATTCCTCAAAACTGGTATCAGCAAGCAGAAGGTCTTGGCCTGAAGACGGCAACCACCTTAGAATTCCCAAGTGTCGTATTATTGAACGAAGAGATGGCGCTTGCCGCAGTAAAGGCGGTTGATCATGCTTACCCGCTAGAAGGTCAGCTAGGAACGCAAGCAAACCCGACGGCTGCAAAAGGCCCGAGTGTGGGCAAGGTATGGCTAGAGCCTAGATTATTAGCGCTGCTGAATGCACAGCTTGGTGACCGCATTGAAGTCGGGGCGATTAAATTAACGATCAGCGCCATTTTGGTTAATGAAAGTGATCGTGC
>Ga0193962_1001196_pt1 | contig 12132 bp, 16 predicted proteins | sample FB_5_MG_FD_140335 | JGI IMG/M metagenome (GOLD analysis project Ga0193962, IMG submission 140335) | Microbial mat bacterial communities from the Broadkill River, Lewes, Delaware, United States - FB_5_MG | ecosystem: Environmental > Aquatic > Freshwater > River > Microbial mats | place: USA...
AAGTGCATTATCAAGAAACAACATAATTTAAGGCAACTCGGGATCTACGGTCAAATATGAAATGAATTTGAAATATCCATGTAGGTTAGAATTTATTCTGACACGGGGCAATAAATTACCCCCTACATTGGGTATAACACTTTTTGCTGAGTGAAGTGCATTATCAAGAAACAACATAATTTAAGGCAACTCGGGATCTACGGTCAAATATGAAATGAATTTGAAATATCCATGTAGGTTAGAATTTATTCTGACACGGGGCAATAAATTACCCTACATTGGGTATAACACTTTTTGCTGAGTGAAGTGCGCTACCATGAAACAAAATGATTTAAGTTTACCCACAGTAAAATGTTTTGAAGAAAGAACAAGATAAGGTAAACTAAAAATGAGCAAAACAGAGTAAGGAAACTATCAAAATGCTGCTTTTTGTTAAAACCCTTCCTATCGCTGAAATGACTCAATAAACAAAAATCATAAAAACAGTATCTTAAAGTGCTACCTAAAAAGGAATTTGTTGATCTGGTTAGTCTAGTGGTAAATGCCCATTAAAAACTCTAAACCAATGTTTAGATTATAATTCAAACGTTAAAAGGAACTTAAAAACCAATGAGTGAAATAATTTTATGTAATCGCAATTTTAGCGCAAGTGCGTTTAAAAATGCATGTGGTATTGAAGTTGACCAAGCGTCATCTCTCACCTGTCCGAATCCAAACATGATTATCGCTAATAAACCTTATTTATTACAAAACGCTCGTTCTACTATGGGTGCTACAACGCTGGCAAAACTTTCTAACCCTACAACTACAAAAAATCTTACAGACTTATCTTTATCTTTATCTTTATCTTTATCTTTTGGTGGAGATATCATGATAGGACTTTCGACAATTTCTGCTAAATTGAAGGAATACAATGTCGCGTTAATAGGGGCATCAACTAGTATTTACGCCAATAGAATGGGTGATTTTGTTGGTGCGGTGAAAGACTATCAAGCCGCGTTAATGGACTATCGCCAAACAGCGATAACAAAATCTCCTACAAAAGTAGCAGCTAAACAAAAAGCAAAAATAGCGTTTGATAAAATGCAAAATAGCTTCCAACACGAACTTAAGGTTGTGACTAGTCAAGTTAAATCTAGCCGAGGTACGCCACTGACAAATTTTGAAAGGGGGGGCAAATGTTGCGCGAAGTAGTAAAAACATTGCAAAATTAGATATTATGACACCTGTTCAAGCTGACAATATTGTTAAATTTGCTAAGCATGCCAAATTTCTCGGTAATGGCCTTACTATTATCGACTTTAGTAGTCGTGTGGGTAATATTACTAATAGTTATAAAGCCCATGGCAATTGGAAGCGCGAAATGTTTATTGAATCGAGTAGTTTTGCTGCTAGTGCCATGGCTGGAGCTGCAACAGTAAATATTGGTGGTGCAGCTTTAGGTTTTCTTGTTGTAGCAACTCCTGTAGGTTGGGTTGGCTTAATCGTGGGTGGCTTAGTTGTTGCTGGTACGGCTGCTGTGGCTTCTATAGCGACAAATGATACTTTTAAAAATAATGGTGGTGATTGGTATGACTCTATCATGAAATCAATAGGTGCCCTGTGAGTTTGTTTTCTCAGCTCTTAGGTTTTGTCGCTATTTTTATGTTTATTTCATGTATCTTGTATGTGTTGTTCGGACAGTTAACCGTAAGGAAACTAAGAAAAAATCAAAAGACAAAAGACGCTCTTGGTCTAGAGTATGCCAGTGGGTGGGATATAATTAACGTTGCACAAGCTTTAGCGTTGCCTAAATCATGGAGCCGTGTATTAGAAAACAGCCCTCTTTCATTTATGCATGCAAATTCAGAGTTAATTTTTAAATATACTAATAGGTTTGATCGAGTGCTTGGTTTTGTATTTTACTGGTTATTTATATCATCTACATTAACTTGCCTATTGTTAATTTTACTAAACTATTTTGAACTCTTTAATTAAAGGATACTTAACAAAAAATAATAGTGGTGGTTGGTATGACTCTATCATGAAATCAATAGGTGTACTGTGAGTTTATTTTCTCAATTGTTAGCTTATAGTGTAGTTGGGTGTGTTCTTAGTGCTATATTATATGTGGCTTTTGGTCAAATCACTGTTCGGAAGTTAAGAAAAAATCCAAAAACAAAAGATGCACTTGGTCTAGAATACGCCAGTGGCTGGGATATTATTAATGTCGCACAAGTATTTGCGTTTCCAAGATCTTGAACAAAAAAAGTGGGAAATAGCAGGTTTTCGTTTATGTATGCTAATGCAACAGTGTTATATGACAATACAACTAAATTTGATCAAGTGCTTGGTTGTATTTTTTACTGGTTACTAACAATTTCAGGGTTATCTGCTGCTTTATTAGCATTATTAGATTCTCTTGGCGTTTTTGTTGAATAGAAGTCAGCTCTCTTTGGTTTGGTCAATAGTGAATTTTTCGGATGGCTTGCTCGTTCAAAAGAATACCAGTGGGTAAATACAAAGAGGGCGGCGTTAATACTTTTATCTTAATTCAACTTTACTTTTTTAGCTTTTTGGTTAATAATTAATCAGTAAGAATGTAGTTAACGTGAGGAGAGTTTGATGGAAATCCAATCAGCATTTAATTCAGGGGTTCAAGGTTTTCAACGAGCAACTGAAACGGCTAATCAAGCTGCGGTAGACATTGTAGCGGAAACTACTGTTGGTCAAGATGCCGTTGCAACAACACAGGCACCTGTTAGTAATGAGCAATCAATACCTGAATTGAATCAGTCAATTGTTGAATTGAAAGTAGCAGAATATCAAGGAAAGGCTTCAGCAGAAGTAATTAAAACCGCTGATGAAAGCTTAGGTACACTGCTTGATGTAACCGCGTAAGTTACCTAAATGAGTATTAACTGAATATAGTAGAGTATTAATTTAGTTATGAATATTACACCGCAAGTGCCTAATTTATCTATTCCCACTGTGCTTAATCCGCATACGGAAAGCTTGCGTCGTGAAAATCACCAACGAGAAATTACCCCTCCGCCTGTAGCTACGAGCCAATCAGCAGCTGAAAAAGGTGTTGCCTCTGATAAAGAACGCGGTAGGACGCCTGCTCAAAATAATGCCGACATAGATTTTGTCAGTATAAGAGAACAAGCAGAATTAGCTAATAGTAGTATTACTGAGCAAAATAAAGAACAAAACGAACAGCATCAGCAGGAAAACTCTCAACAAGGTAATGATACGAGAGAGGCAAGCGCAGATGGTGAACCTGTGGAAACAAAGAAACGGGCTGATGCAATAAATGACGAAACAAAAACAAGTGCTCAAACCGTAGAACAAGAGCGAATTATTAGTGAACTTAAGCAAAGAGATCAAGAAGTTCGCTCTCATGAAGCAGCCCATGCTGCAGTGGGCGGTTCGGTTACTGGCGCACCAAATTATTCTTATGAGAATGGCCCCGATGGCAAAAGATATGCGGTAGAAGGCGAAGTTTCTGTGGACCTATCACCTGTTAGTGGCGATCCCAGAGCAACTATCACAAAAATGCAGAAGGTACATGCCGCTGCCTTAGCGCCCGTAAATCCTTCATCGCAAGATACACGCGTCGCTAATACAGCGACACAAATCATCCTTCAAGCGCAATCAGAGTTATTGTCTGAACCACGCGTTGAAGGAGAAGAAGGTCAAGGTCGAAGTAGTACAGGTAAAAGCGGAGGTTCTTCTGCCACAGAGTCTTTGTCAGCTGATAACGATAATAACGCCTCAGATGAGTATGATGCATTCATGAATAAAACGTTAAAAAATCAAGATGATATTATATCAGGTCATTCAGATGATATTGTTCAACGCGCATTAAGAATTGAAAGTTTTTATGCAGAAATAGGCAAAGCTTATGAAAGGACACCTAGCAATAATTTTGAACTAACTGCTTAATTTTATTAAGGGAACATATAAATAATAAAGCCTGCAAATTGCAGGCTTTATTATTTTTTAAAGTCTAGTTGAAATACTAAAGTTAAATACCGTAATCTTGACGATATTGGGTAATGCTGGCTAAGCTAGTGGCTAATTCAGCATTATCTTTTTGTTTTTCTTTAAGATAAGTAATTACATCTGCTAAGGTAACGATAGAAATAACTTGGGTGCCAAAATCGCGCTCCACTTCTTGAATAGCTGACAACGCTCCTTGACCTTTTTCTTGACGATCAAGGGCAATTAATACACCAGACAGTTCAGCATTATGCGCCTTAATTATTTCCATTGATTCACGAATAGCCGTACCAGCTGTAATAACATCATCAACTAGCATCACCTTACCTTTAAGATCTGCACCTACTAATGAGCCACCTTCACCATGAGTTTTGACTTCTTTACGGTTAAAACAATAGGGAACATCTAAGTTGTATTGATCAAATAAAGCAACCGTTGTCGTTGTGGCAATGGGAATACCTTTATAAGCCGGTCCAAATACTAGATCAAAATCAACTTTAGCATCTACCAATGCGGCGGCATAAAAACGGCCTAGACGCGCTAAATCCCCACCTGTTTTAAATAAACCAGCGTTAAAAAAATAAGGACTTTTCCGACCAGATTTTAATGTAAATTCACCAAAACGTAAAACTTGTTTTTCTAGAGCAAACTCAATAAATTCACGTTGATAATCTTTCATTGTTTCTTTCCTACTTAAATTAATGCGGTTTTTTGTAATTCAAATAGTTCGTTGATACTGTTTTTAGCAAGATCGAGCATCGCATGCATTTCATCAAAACTGAATGGTTCTTCCTCAGCTGTACCTTGTATTTCAATTAATTTACCTGTGTCTGTCATCACCACATTCATATCGGTTTCAGCATTAGAATCTTCAGCATAATCTAAATCAGAGACTGGCTCACCTTTATAAACACCTACTGAGACTGCGGCAATCATATACTTAAGTGGGTTGGTTTTAATAATATCTTTTGCGCGCATATAATTAAGAGCATCAACCAATGCCACACAGGCACCCGTAATAGAAGCTGTGCGCGTGCCCCCGTCAGCTTGAATAACGTCACAGTCTACAGAGATAGTGTTCTCACCTAACGCTTTTAAGTCAACCGCACCTCGTAAAGCACGAGCAATTAAACGAGAAATTTCTAATGTGCGACCACTTTGCTTACCATTAGCGGCTTCGCGACGCATACGAGTATGAGTTGAGCGAGGTAACATACCGTATTCAGCGGTAATCCAGCCTTTACCTTGACCTTTCAAAAAACGTGGTACACCTTCTTCTACTGAAGCGGTACAAATAACTTTAGTTTCACCAAACTCAATTAATACTGAACCTTCTGCATGACTAGTAAATTGACGAGTGATGGTGACGGGGCGAATTTGCCCTAATGTTCTGCCGCTTGGACGCATGATGTATTCCTAAAATGAAAAATCGAGTAAATATGCGGGCATTATAATGCAGCAAGCAATAATTTGAAATATAGTTAGCTAAAACTAGGTCTGCTTATTTGTATCATGTTTAGTCTAATTACAAATATGGCAAGCTTAACCTATTTTTCAAACATGCTAGATCATTATTGTTGAAACAAAGTTGGAAGAAAATGAAATTATTATTACCCTTAGTTGTTACTCTGTTACTTGTTGTATTTAATTCTTCAGTTATGGCCAAAAACGGGCTTGTTTCGCTTGAACATAATTTACCCGAGTACAGTAAAATTTATGATGACCAACGAAGTCCTTTTACAGATGCAACAGATGCGTTGGCATTAGCCAAAGCAACTAACCGTCAGGTGTTGATTGAAATAGGAGGAAATTGGTGTAGTTGGTGTCATAAGATGGATACTTTTTTAAGTAATAATCCCGATGTTTATCAAACACTACATTCTAATTATGTGTTACTTAAAATTAATGTCAGTGACAGTAATGAAAATGCTGACTTTATGGCATCATTGCCTCCTGTATTAGGTTATCCGCATATGTATGTTTCAAATGCGCATGGTAAAATGTTGCTATCGAAAGATACCGCTGAATTATTAGCGGGCGCTGATTATTCAAAAGAGTATTGGCTTACATTTCTAAATCAATGGTCAATAGATAACTATTTAGTGACTGAGCAGGCTATGTTAACTCTGCAAGAAACTGGAGAAAAATAGCGTGTTATTCATTAAATCATTTTTTGATAAAAATTATCAAACACCAGGCTTTATTGAAAAAAAACAACAATCTCGACGCCACTTATTAAAGTCGGCAGCGGGTTTGGGAGCAGTGTCTGCGTTAGCTCCTTTTCGTTTAAGGGCTGGACAGCAAGAATCATTGATGCAATTAATGAAGCAAGATCCTTGGTTAACGCTCGACGCAACGTTAAACCAATTACTACCTGAATCAGCAACAGGGCCAAGTGCCTCAGATATTAATGCTACTGCCTATTTATACCAAATAATGACAGTTCAACCTACGGAGCAAGAGGAAAAAGATTTTATTCTTAAAGGGGTTGGTTGGCTTAATGGCTATGCAAAGAGTGAAAAAAAACGAGCATTTTCAACACTGTCGTTTAATGAAAAAGAACAATTACTTCAAGGGATAAGCAAATCAAGAGCAGGAAGTAATTGGTTGAATACGCTACTGGGATATATTTTCCAGGCGATGTTAGCGCCACCTGCTTATGGTGGAAATCCTAAAGGGGTGGGGTGGCAATGGCTTGAGCATAAAGCAGGTTTTCCATTACCCGAAAAAGGCCAACGCTATTTTGAACTACCACCACGCGCTAATATTATAAAACTTACTCGCTTAACTCATCAGGATAATAAATCATGAGCTTTGATATTTGTATTATCGGCAGTGGAGCAGGCGCTTCTCCTGTTGCCTATCGTATGGCACAAGCTGGTGCCAAGGTACTGGTGCTAGAAAAAGGGCCTTGGTTAACAGAAAAAGAATTTTTCAAAGATGAGTTAACTGTCAGCCTTCACGATGCCTATAATCCTCAGCTGAACAATGAACAGCATGTTATTGAAGAGGAGTTTGAAGATGCAGATGGCAATAGCTTTTGGCAAGGTCAACCAACCAGTGAATCTGGTTGGAGTTGGTGGAATGGCAATGTAGTTGGTGGGTCATCTAACTTTATGAGTGGTTACTTTCATCGATTAAAACCAATCGACTTTCGGTTAAAGTCTGAATTTGGTGATATATCTGGTGCTAATGTTGTGGATTGGCCTATTAAATATAGTGATTTAGAACCTTATTATGCCATGGTAGAAAAAGAGGTTGGGGTATCAGGGCGTGTTGTTGAACATCCTTATCAAGAACCACGTTCAACCAATTTTCCCTACCCACCTGTGGCCGAATTACCTGTGTCCTCATGGATAGATAAGGCTGCTGATAGTATTGGTTATCATGCGATTCCTGTATCCCGAGCCATTTTATCTCAACCTGATATGGGGCGTAAAAGCTGTGAATATTCAGGTTATTGTAGCAGTTATGGTTGTTCATCTGGCGCAAAAGGTAGTGGTCGAGCAGCGCTACTTAATCACGCGGTTGCTAGCGGTAATTGTACAATTAAGCCTAATTCAAAAGTGTATAAAATAGCCACTGATCAAGCAGGAAAAATAACAGGTGTACATTTTTACGATCAAGTTGGTAGAAAGCAACAGGTGCAGGCTAAAATTTATGTTGTTGCTTGTCAGGCCGTAGAAACCTCGCGTTTATTACTGGCATCAACAGGCGAAAAATTTCCTAACGGACTTGCAAATAATAGCGGACAAGTAGGTAAAAACTTATTGTTTAGTGGTGGTGGTACTGGGCAAGGTGACTTTCTTTATTCTGAATTAAGCGAAGACAAAGTAAACGAATTAAAACAAGTAGGCCCTTTTATTAATCGTGCTTTACAAGATTGGTATCAAATAAATGACCAACAGTTTGTGCAACATCTACCTAAAAAAAATAGTGGTATCAGTCAAGACGGTCGTGCTAAAGGAGGTACTATAGATTTTCTTTTTCACCAAAATCCCATTGCTCGAGCACGAGGCCATCAGTGGCAATATGATGAAAATGATAAAGAGCAATTGATTTGGGGGGAAAAGCTTAAAAAATCGTTAAAACATGAGTTTACTAGCTACAAAACCCTGCGTTTTGAAGTGTTTAATGATTGGCTCCCCACGGATGATTGTTATGTGAGTTTAGATGATGAAGTAACCGACCAGTGGGGTGATCCTGTTGCCAAAGTACGTATAGGTTATCATAACCATGATTTAACCGTGGGTGAATACCTAGCTCAAAAAGGTGAAAAGTTACTGAGTGCGCTAGGCGCAAAAAATATATCTTCATCGGTCAGTGGTGCGCCATCAACCAATTTAATGGCTGGTGGTTGTCGGTTTGGCAATGATCCTCAAACATCAGTATTAAACAAAAACTGTCAAGCGCATGAAGTTGATAATCTCTATATAACAGATGGCTCATTCATGCCTACAGGTGGCAGTGTACCGTATACGTTTACCATTTATGCTAATGCATTTCGTGTAGCTGAGCATATAAAAGCACATTGGCATAGGATAGATAAACAGGCATAATTGCTTTATATACTAAATAAATTCCGGGTAACCATTATGATCCACAGCATGACAGCATTTTCTCGCCATGAACTTAAAGGCGATTGGGGCAATGCAGTTTGGGAAATACGCTCAGTTAATCAACGCTTTTTAGAAACATATTTTCGTTTACCTGAGCAGTTTCGTGGCATAGAACCTGTACTTCGAGAGCGATTTCGCAAACAGTTAAATCGTGGAAAAGTAGAATGTAATTTACGTTTTAATGCTAACGCGGCCAATAAAAGTGAGCTTACACTGAATGAAAAACTTGCTCTGCAATTATTGCAGCATGCTAATTGGATTAACGAGCAAACATTGAATAGCCAAATAAATCCCTTTGAAGTGATGCGTTGGCCTGGCGTAATGGAAACCGAAGAATCTGACATGTCTGTAATTCAATCAGAATTGCTCGCAGGTTTTGATATTGCTTTGAAAGACTTTATTAACGCCAGAGCTAGTGAAGGTGAAAACCTAACCGTGATGATTGAAAAACGTCTTGACGCTATCACCCTTGAAGCTGAAAAAGTGCAAACTCAAATGCCAGAAATTATAGAATGGCAGCGTAATCGTATTATTGAAAAATTCACTGATGCAAAAATAGATTTAGACTCAGGCCGTGTAGAACAAGAATTAGTATTGCTTGCTCAAAAAATGGATGTTGCGGAAGAGCTAGACAGACTAAATAGTCATGTTAGTGAAACGAAAAAAATCCTCAAAAAAGGTGGTGCCCAAGGCCGACGTTTAGACTTTATGATGCAAGAGTTTAACCGCGAAGCAAATACCTTAGGCTCAAAATCGATAAACACTGATGTAACCGCTAGCGCGGTAGAATTAAAGGTATTAATCGAACAAATGAGAGAACAGATTGCGAATATAGAATAATTATTCTCTCTGTTTTAGGCGTAGGTTATTAAAGTATCCAAAAGAATGATAGCTAAAAAGTATAATCAGGTATTACAATCTGATTAGGCTACATACATCAAATGGGACTGCTCTCCAATTGAGTTTGAACAGTTCACAAAAAATGTGTCTTATGCGGCTTGACCAGAACAATGCTAAATTATCGTCTCAATCAGCAATAGTTCATATTACAACAAGGTAAAAAGTAAATTTGGCAAAAAAGCAAGGTTTTTGATTGTTAAGAGAAAATAATCCAGTTAAAGTAATTTCATTAAAAAACGATATAAAAGTGAGTAATTCTACAAGCTCGTTAGTTTTTAGTAAATTTTAGCATCTGCTAAAGAGGAAATATAAGTGATAGATCTATTTTCATTATTTAGTAGTGGTATTGCATTTTTTGTCATAGCTGTTTCACCTGGACCTGCAAATATTTCTAATGCGACCATAGCAATGAGCAAAGGTAGAAGAACCAGTTTAATTTATGGTGCTGGGCTTTCTACTGGTTTAGTGTTTTGGGGAATTATTGCCGCAAGTGGTATGGGAGCTATTCTTCAAAACTCTATTTATCTACTAATGGTACTGAAAATTTTCGGTGGTTTATATCTATTAAGGCTTGCTTATCTTTCTGTTAAAGAAACTATGAAATCTAATTCAGCTAATATTAAGACGATTGATGAGAATGTTTCAGGTAAGAGCTGGTTTTTGCGTGGTGTTGTTATGAATATTTCTAATCCCAAAACGGTAATTGCTTGGATGGCTGCACTTTCTGTTGGATTAGGGGCAAATGATGGAGTTCTTTCTCTTGTTTCTGGTTTGGTAATTTGCATGATTGTCGGGTTTGCTACAAATGCTATGTATTCAATTTGCTTCTCACATCGTGACGTTATGAACTGGTATCAGCGTGCAAGTAGGTGGATAAATGGTGTTACATCATTTATATTTTCTATTGCAGGCATTGGACTTCTGCGTTCAGCATTTAATCGTAGCTAAGTGAGTAATGAAAACTAACAAATCAATTATGGCAAGGGCGTAAAACGCATGGCTTGTGCTCCTTCGTCGTTGATTATAAACATGTATTTGAGGCGTTAGTAATTGAGAGAGTTGTGTATGAAAAGATGTGAATGGGCAAATTCTAATCCTCTAGAAATACAGCATCACGATGAAGAGTGGGGAGTTCCAGTTCATGATGATCGGATGCTGTTTGAAATGCTGATCCTAGAAAGTGCCCAATCGGGATTAAGCTGGGCAACAATTCTCAAAAAGCGTGATGGTTATCTAAAGGCATTTGACAAATTTGAGGCTGAAAAAATAGCCAAGTACTCACCTAAGAAAATTGAGTCTCTACTAAATGATCCTGGAATTGTTAGAAACAAGCTTAAAATAAATGCAACTATAGAGAATGCAAAGAAGTTCCTGGAAATTCAGGAAGAATATGGTAGTTTTAACAAATATATCTGGTCGTTTGTTGATGGAAAAACTATTCAAAATAAATGGAAATCGTTATCAGAAGTTCCTTCAAGTACCCCAGAGTCGGAACAAATGAGTAAGGAACTTAAAAAGAAGGGTTTTAAGTTTGTTGGTCCAACTACCTGCTATGCATTTATGCAAGCAGTAGGTATGGTAAATGATCATACAGTTTCATGCTTTAGATATAAGGAGGTCAAAAAACTATATAGTCAGACATAACAATGGCGACGAGAGGGACTTACCTCCGCGGCGGCTCTTTTTGTGCTGGAATAGCACATAAAGCCCACCACTACGACATGCCCATATGTCTATGAAGCAAAGCCGATGAAAGCTAGTGCTTCAATGCACTCTACGACGCATCTATTTATAATTAAAATGACTATTGCCCAAGGTAAATAGGTTTCCTATGTTCAATCCAAGCATTTAATCCTTCCATCGTGTCTTTAGTCGGTACTACTCGCGCGAATTGTTCCTTCTCTATTTCAAGCCCTTCACCAATAGTCGTGTTGATGCCTCGAGTCACTGCTGAAAGAATGCGTGCAGTGGCTATAGGAGAATGTTGTATAATACGATTAGCTAATTGGAGAGCTTTTTGAATTAATTCACAATGAGGTACAACTTGATTAACCAATCCCAGTTCATATGCACGTTCGGCTGTAAATGTATCACCTGTTAAGAGCAATTCTAAAGCTCGTTTCTTTCCAGCTAGGCGTGGTAGGCGTTGAGTACCACCAAAAGTAGGGGGAATACCAATACTAATTTCGGGTTTAGCAAAAACTGCTTTATCACTAGCAATAGCTAAGTGTGCAGCTTCAGTGATTTCACACCCACCACCGAAAGCTATTCCATTTACCGCGACAATAATTGGTTTTGAAAAAGATTCTAACCTTGATGTCATCTGTTGCCCTTTACACACAAAATCCTTAACTGCGATGTCAACCCCTTGCTTGATACTTTCTGTAAACTCGTGAATGTCCCCACCAGAGGAAAATGCTTTGTCTCCCGCACCAGTTAAAATGACAGCGCGAATTACTGGGTCGTCTTCTATTTTATCTAATATTTTCATCAGAAGGTCGTTGGTTGCATAGTTCAACGCGTTCAACTTTTTAGGACGATTCAATGTTAGCATCGCAACACCATTATTTTTTTCGAATAAAATCAGATCTTTCATAATATAACTCCTAGAAACTATTAACTGCTGAGA
>Ga0193962_1001197_pt1 | contig 12128 bp, 36 predicted proteins | sample FB_5_MG_FD_140335 | JGI IMG/M metagenome (GOLD analysis project Ga0193962, IMG submission 140335) | Microbial mat bacterial communities from the Broadkill River, Lewes, Delaware, United States - FB_5_MG | ecosystem: Environmental > Aquatic > Freshwater > River > Microbial mats | place: USA...
AACATGGCTACGTTAAGGTAGAGATTACGCAAGATCAGATTGAAAAGCTGGAAGCACACTTTCAGAAGGCTAAGGCGTTTATTGAAGGCTTTCTAGTAAACGACTACATGGTTGACATTGAAAAGAGATTCCTTGTATTTAAATATAAAGACAAGGCTTTTAATTGGAGCAAGGCCATAAAAGAATCTGACAAAAGGTTTATTCGATTTGCTAGGGCTAGCTTCGATGAGGATATTTACAAACCTGTTTACACAAACGACATGAACTACATTATCGACATTCTGAATCTATCGGATAGCGGTAATGAGCTATTGCTAACGCCTCCAATGAACAGAGTTCTTACAAAATACACCGCATAAAACAAAGCCCCAATTAAGGGGCTTTTTTAATGGCTACTGAACGCCATTTTCCAGAGCTTCAATGTCGTCATCGGTATGAACGATATCATCGTGAACATAGATATAACCATCGTGTAGGCCTTGCTCTACTTCTTCCTTGTTTGATGGTTCAATATCGCGCTGACAGATAGGGCAGTATTTTGTTGTCATTCCCAACTCCTGCCTCCATTGGTAAGCGGATTTCCATTGATTCCGTACTCATAAAACTGAATCGTAGTTTTATCTACTTCGCCAACGCCATATTCTGATTGGATATTTTTAATACCTTCAACCTCTCTATCGTATTGATCCACTATATACTTTTTGCCGTCTTCATCTGTCTTTAGTCGCAGATAGATTTTTTCTTTCATTGGTGTGCCTCTTTTTGGTGAATGTCGTTTATTCTAGCACGAGAACACGAGTCACAAAAAAACCGCCATATAGGCGGTCTTAAATCTTAACAGCTTCTACTCCCTAACCAAACACACCAAAGGCTCAAGGCACTTCCCTTGCTTGCTATTGCCGCCTTCGACATGATAGCACCAGCCGCAATCGTAGTGCTTGCATGGTTTATGTCCTTCTTGAATGTCTTTAATGCGATTTCCGTTGTTGATTTGCGGTGCTTCGCCAGCCTTACCACACATAAAATCGCGCATTTCTTCTAGGCTTAAACCTTGTGGAATCTCAATCAATGGGTCATTGAGCCGCTTTTCCATCTCCTCCTTATCAAACGAGATGGCGTTAGGTGTCAACTGATCTTCTGGAGTGGCAGCAATAATACTACGCAGCTTTCCCATGTAGTCAACATGATAATCTTCGCCATGTACGTGTTTTAAGCGGTCATAAATCCATTGCAGGAATTGTTTGTCGTTCATTTGCGTTTTCCCTCAATAATCGTCTTGTCAGGGTGGCGATAATTCAGCACCCATTCAGGCATCTTTTTCATCTTTCCGTTATCTCCTTTAAGCTGTACGATAGGATAGCCATCAATACCATCATCAAAAGTATTATCATATTGCTCAAGCAGTTCAACAAACTTTTCTTGCCATTCATCATCCATAGATTCCATTAGAACCCTTGGCAGAACAAGAAAGCTTGCTCTGCTAAATGAAAACCAGTCGTTTACTTTATCTTTCATTGTTCAATATCCTCTTCTTTTGAAAACTTCAACAGCTCTTCCATGGCTAATGAAAAATCAGAACCACGGCACTCAGCAATGCGCTTCAATGTCTCATCAACAGACATTGCTTTCATTTGCTCCATCGCTAAGCGTGACGCTTCTTCGTTTGACATTTTAGGTTTGTCTTTCATTGTAAGCCTCTATATGCGTAAAAAGCCGGAAAACCGGCTTTATTTTTTTCTTTTCGATGTTCTAGCGCCATCGGTATAGTTTTTAACTATCTTTTCTTGTCTTCTCTGATAATCTTTCTCTGTTTTTTCTTTGTCCATTTTTATCATTATTTTAAATGCCAACAAACAAAAAAGTGCAAAAATTATAAATGATAACATGTATGTCATAGCTCGAAATACTCTTTATATTCGTTTTCTAACCAATATCTAGGATGAATACCGAATGCCATATTGTTATGGTTATCACCTTTTTCCATATCTTGTTTTCCGTACAGATTGATTACTTCTTTGCACTCTTTTGTCAAACAATCAACTGCTTTTAAATACTCGTCCCCCTTGAAAAACTCTGTGACAAATCCGCCTTTATCGCAAACCTCCCACACAAGAATTCTTTCTTGATTATAATGATCTTTTATTTTCTTATCGATAATTTCTCTAGCATAGCCAAGTTGATCTATATTTTCAAGAAGGTCTACAATCTGGCGTGTGTTAAGTTTTTGTTCCATGATTTTTACCTCTACATCTGGTTATAATAAAATTCATCGGGCATATCGGAAGGTTTATCATCTTCAACAACCTTGCACCCAACATCCTGATAAACCTGCGCTAAAATATCGCTGGCCTCGTTTATCTTATCGTTTACGCCATAGAAAACAGCGCTATCGTGATCAATCAGCAAATCATCCATAAGCATAAGCACGGTATTTAAGCGGTCTAAAAACTCAATATCCATACCTTCTCGTGGTTTCTTATCGCAATGGTGTGCCATAACTAAATCTCAACATTGATAACTACGTCTGAAACCAAAAAAGACTTTTCGCCTTTTAAATCCAAACTATGAACACCGTAAACAGACGCAGAGTCAATAGTCAAGCCTGTTTCATCTGCAACCTGCTTTGTTTTGCTTTGGATAAAAGTAGCTATCTCTTGCTCTGCATCTTGTTTAATCTTTTTGGCCTGTAACATTTGTTTGTTCATATTCAATCCCTCAATAATAATAAAACTCAGGCTCTTTCAATCCTACCGTCATAGCGTAGTACGGCTTTTCAAGGGAAAGACCTTTAGAAATGCAATCAGCATAAAAAATACCTTGGGACGATACGATAATGTATTTCATTCCAAACCCTTTAAACTGGTATCAATTCCGTTTACAGACAAGTATTCCTTAAACTGATCAATCTTTTCTTTCCAGATAGGAATTCCTCCTTTGATCTGTGCAAGCCTACTGTAAACAGCCATAGCCTTTATAGGTTTTACTTTGTATGGGTCGAAATCTCGCACGAACTCATTAACAGCTTCGATATTTCCGTTGTAAGCAACGTCTTTCAGTAGTTCATCTGTTACGTCAAACTCTACAAACCTTTGGTCGCTGTAGATTTGTTTTAATTTATCTTCCATCTTCCAATTCTCCAAGGACAAACAAGAACCAGCCTGTGTTATCCATATCATGAATACGCTGAGCCACTTTATAAGCTCTACCATGCGACTTGCGAAACTCTCTAGCGGCAGATGCTATCGATTGCTCGCAGTTTACGTTATTTGTTTTTTTAAGCCTGTTTAGAGCTTCTCGCTTGTTAGCCTGATAAATTGCATGTGCGTTGTTTAACGCCATTCTTCACCCCATCAACTCAAATAAAACCATAAACGGCCATGCAGCCCTATAAAACGGTCTAAACTTATTGCCTTTGTACATGTCGTAGCAAATTAGATATACGAACACGGCAGGCCATATAAAGACAATGGCGATAACAGCCATTAGCAGGTAGTTGTTTTCATGGGCAACCATCATAAAACAAACCCGCCCCATGACTTGTACTTTTCAAATAGGATTTCCAACATAGGTTTTGCGCTATCTCCTTTTAGAGAAATATACTCTGGAGTCCAGAAACCGTTATGATTAGCTGTAAAAACTTTTACAAAGTCAGAGTCATAAGCAAATTCAAAAGCCAGCGTTCTGCCCATGCAATAGTTTGGATTATCTTCATAAACAACCGCTGTATATCCGCAGTAGTGGTTTTCTCCTGTGAACTCGTAATGATCCGCTGGCTTGTCTTTCATAAAATCAATAAAGTCAGCTATAAACTTTTCATCATTTACCGGCTTTGGAGACTCTGCCTTATGCCATTTATCTAAATAATCTTTCATTCCTGCATACTCCTGAATGTTATTTGATCCAGCTGTCATCAATCATACCCCTTAATAACTTCACCGTTTTTATCAAGGTACACGACACTCCTCTTAAAGTCAAGCATCTGCTCGCTATAAACCTCGCCAGAGTATCGAACAAGTAAGCCGTGATCCGACAACCCTGTCACAATTCCGCTACGGCCATCTTTGACGAAGTTCCTGCGGAAACAAAGAAACGGCATCTTGTGCCGTTCTCTGAACTCTTGCCATTGCTTATTGGTTGCTGGCATGGTTTTGTTTATCTCCTGCAATTCTACCTGAATCATCTACGTCTGATCTTTTTAGAACTTCGATAAAATCACTTCTAGTTTTATCTACGTATTTTATTGCAAGTTTTAATTCTTCTTCAAGCTTTTGTTTTTCAGTTTTCATTTCATCCACTTAAAAGCCATTAGGAGTAATGCGATAAATGCTGCTGCTAGGACGTAGGTTAGGATTAGCATTCCTTCACCTTATTAAACTTATCAAGCCACATAACAAAACTGCCTTTGCTGTCGGTAACTCTGTACGCATGGTTGATTGGCTTGCCTTCCGAATTACGGTTGCGGTAGTGTTTATTTGCAATGTATTTAACCTGAAGATCACATGACAGCATATAACTCTCATAGTTAACCATGCTGTCATAGCATTCTTTTACATCGTAAACCTTTCCTTCAATGTAAAACTTACCGTTAGACAAGTCTTTTTCAAATGTTACGGTCATCATGTGCCAACAACCTCCTTAATCTCTTTCTCAACACGCTTTAGCTCATCAAGGTATTCAGTAGCGGTCATATCGCCAACCTTAGCCGAACCCTTAACCTTACCATTCTTAACGCCCCATAGCAACGCCTTACTCATGCAGTCGAAATACCAGTCTTCCTTGATCCATTTAGGCTTGCTTAGCTCGCCTTTGTTCTTGCCAATAGAGATAACCTCTCCGCCTTCGCTATACCATTCAGGCTGATGATTTCCATAAGAGTCGATATTGACTTTAAATGTTTCGCTAATCGTTACTTGTTTTGACATTTTAATGGTCTCTTTTTTTTGTGTGTTGGTATTTTAAAACCGCTTATTCCATACGTCAATCGCTTCTTTTTCTGTGTCGCCCATTCCTGATTCAGCGAGACATTTTGAGCAGGCGCAATAAAAGAATTCGTCAAACTCTACGTCATTCATCAGATCAATATCACTGCAACCACAAAACGGACAAGGCAAAGGTTCGGTTAAGCTGTTTAGCTTGTCAACAAGGAGATCAAGCGCGTATGCTTTGTTTTTATGTGTGCTATTGCAATCCTCGCACTCTGCAACGATACCTGTAGGAATGTGCGTTAATGTAACGCCGTTACCGCTGGTGATAGCGTGTCCTTTTGGGCTTTCCAGCTGAACAACGCATTTAGATTCTACTTCTTCTAGTGTATACATGGTTTTATTTCCAATCCGTTCCGATAACTACTTCTTTGTAAATAGTTTCCATCTGATGCAATGGCACGTCAATGCCAGATGCAATGCACCGACTCTTAAACTCTTCAAAGTCGTTTTTACCTAGATCGCTTTCACCTAGATAGACAATGCTGCCGTTATCTAGGTCTTGTTGTGTTGCGATAATATCGCCATAGTCGTCATATCCATCGCCGTAAATATCAACCCAAGTTATTTCTACAATGTCACCGTCAGAATAACTGGCAACGAGATCAGCTTTCACTGCATCAACAACCTTGTAAAAACCTGTTTTCATGATTATTCCTCTAATTCGCTTTTTCCATCGCCGCCGCACTTGTAGCATTGCTCTTCAAAGCTCGGCCTGTCAAAATCTGAAATATATCCTGACCCCATGCAACATGAGCAGATCCCGTAATACTCATAGGATGGCTCATGAGTATTAGTAATAACGCACATCTTGTATTCTTCTTCTTTCGTGTGTTTAGCTGGCATATAAAACCTCCGCACCTTCTGGATAATAATCAACATTATGCGGCAAAGTATCGCTGCAGGCGATAATACCAAAGTGAATATCGACAACCTGCCACCAGTCGCAAGCGTATATTTCTTTCATCTTCAACGCAACCCGTTGTAAGTACACCCTGTCATCAGACGCCTCAACAAAATCGTTAAAACCGCCTTTTGGGTAGTAGCACTGCCCTGCAAATAGTAGGTATTTCATTTTAACCCCTCTACCTTAAACTTTTAGCTTTCTGTTTAAAATCTTGCCAATAAGTATCTGATACAGTTTTTTGGCCTTCACATTTATTGGCACAGAAATAGAATTTACCATAACGCCCGTTCTGAGCTGTCATTTCTGAATTGCATACGTTACACGTTGGGTTTTCCCTAGCAGCTCTTTTTACGGCCTCTTTGTTTACAACGCCAGCTCCAGACAATGTTGATCCATATCTTTTGTAAAGAATAAAGCTGATTGCCTCATAAGCCATGCTGTAATTTTCTTTCAAGAACTCGATGTACTTGTATAGCTCATCCTTGGTATCTATCAAAGATGTGTTAAATCCTGAATCTCTGATCTGATTGACCATTTGTTCTGTATATTTGTCACTGAACTTTTCTTTTAGAATGCCTTGAAAATACCTAAGCTCCTCATCTTCTCCCATATCGTAGTACGATACTTTTTCATAGCCATACCGATCTGGCGGGATAAGTCCTGCGCTATCGTAACTTCCGAAGTTTTCAATGCCTCGCTCGATAGAGCTTTGCAAGTCCTCGTAAGTGTTGATTTCCACGTAGCCAGAACTATCGCCTGCGAAACCAGTATAAGCGCCTGTTGCATCTTCCAATCCATAAGCTAATGCTTCATGCGAAGATAGATTACCGTTATGGTAAAGGTCGCGCATGTTCTCAGCTTCTACAACATCGTCTAATGCAAAACCTGCCATTTCACCCATTTTTTTCCCTCTTAATTTAATTTAAACCAACTCTAAACCACTACTCCGCAATGGTCAAGTGTATTTTTACCCACATGCCTCTAAAATGGAAATATAGCGGCGTTTTAAGGGTGCTTATTTTGCCTACCCTTGCGCTACTACATTTTTTCCGAGAAAATGTCTCTAAGGTAGCTTATTTTAAGCGCAAACGGCATTTTAAAGCCATATCCTAACCTAAATATCGCTTGACGGTCAAAATATGGCTTTTTCGGCAAAAAATACCGGCTACCAAATACCTTTTTCTTTTGCCGTAATCTTAATTGCCAACATATCGTCTAGGTCATTGTTGGTACGTTCGATATCTAGTTCTTTGCACAGACTGTCGATTGTAATGTTTTTAGGGTTTAGTCCATCGCCATAAATGCTCATCGCATAATGCACAAACTCTTTATCTCCAGCAGTACAAAGCGCAGAAGCGTAATCAATATATGTTGCGCCGAATACACCTCTTGAGCCAGTGCTTTCTTTGAATCCTGTTTTAGGTAGTTTTTTGCTGATATTGCTTGTACTCATCTTGCCCTTACTGTCAGAGATTACCGATAGCAGCTTGCATAGATCAGTTAGCAAAACACCACTATCTCCGTTTGATCTGTTTACTGACGCAATGATTGATTTGTTTTTATAGCTCATTTGCTTAGCTCCGAGATTAGTAGTTTGAATTTTGATGGCATGTAAGGTTTATGAAAGTTCTTAAAATTACTATCTTTTATTTCACTCATGTCAGCAAGCATTCGTTCAATCAGCTTATCAAGCCCTTGTCGATAAAACTCCACGGCAAATTCCTTGCAATTATGACAAGCAAAGTCAATCAGCAAAGCCTGATCTGCATAGACCTTTGACGGCTCATTAAACCCGCCCTGACTTCTTACGATTGATTTACCTGAAACCTTGCTGGCGATCTTTTTTGTTTGCCGCTCAAATATCATTACATTGAATGGTGTCTTTGAATCGCCAATGGCATTCATTGCCGCGATTACAGGAGTAGCCATTGGCATTCCGTCTTTCTTGTTTTTAACGCCTTGATATATCGCAAGGGTCGCTATCGTTGTTTTCCAGTGCATAAGCATACCTATTTTGTGAATGACTTGCTATCATTATGGGGGCGAAACCCAGAAAGTCAAGTCCAAAATGCTTTTATCTGTAATTTAAAGTTGATAGTTTTTTAGCAAGCTATTGAATTTAAAGTGTTTTTTATTTTCAAAGTCTTTTAAATTGCATTTAATTGCTTTTTCAAGGTAAAAAGTGAAAAAAATGCGAAAAACGCCCAATATCGCTGCAAGCCCCGTGATCCGTGGCTAAGCGCTAAGAGGCTTTTGAACTTAACTTATATTATTATATAATTATCTCTTTTTTTATATATATACACCTACACACCTTCCTACACCCTCTCCTACATACACTCTCTTATACTACACACCCCATTTTCTTCAAAAAATTAAAGAAATACCTTTCGACCCTACTTCTTGCCCTAGAATAATAACTCTAAAAGGCTCTACAATGCGGGCTGTAGCTTTGTTTGCATTTATTTGCTTTTTATGCTGCATTTATCTGAGGTTTATCTGGCTGCCATTGCAACCTATAAGCTGGTTAAAATTTGTACAGTTGCCTATATGTCATAAGTCCATAAAATTAGACAAGATCAATAAAAGCGGAAGCCCATCCATTTCGGCCAGCCATTCCGTCCAGCTAAAAATAATACCTTTTACCATTGTGTTATACTGTTTTCAACATAAACAAGCACAAGAGAAAGAAGATGAACGCACAGCAAAAGTACATGATGCTTAACGAGATCATAGAGTCTGGACACATAGAAGGCACAAACATATTCGACTTTAGCCTGATATTGAAACAACTAAACATGATTCTTAGATACGAAGGAAAGAGCAATTTCAATGTTAAGAAGGCGCTATCAACCGAGAAGATTAAGAGGCATTTGAAGGATTATCCGGCATCAAAGTGCAACGGAAACAGTCTGACATACGACATTGTATTCCTTGCCGTGTCGTCTACTTTCTTTGAACTGCTACAAGGATCAATAGCGGGTGCAGATAAGGGAGCACATTATATTAAAAACAGAGCGCTTTACGATATTTCACCAGAAGCACATGGAAAATTGCAAGAGTGGATTGCCGCAAATGAGGGCGCAACGGTAGACAAGATACGCAAGAAAGAGCTGGCCTTCATTGAAACTTGCGAATAAAAAAAGGGGCTTATTGCCCCTTGTTTGTAAATCTAAACCGTTCACTAAACGAGCTTCTGTTTCATTTCTCACCAACCTCTTTCCGGTCAATATCAGGCCTCCATTCAAAATCATTACTCATTGCATGTTCTGCCAGTGAAAACTTTGTGCAATTCAGCCACTTTTGATCTGGCTTGTGCCATACATACTCTTTGTCGCCAACGTGCTTACAGAAGTTGCCAGCGACATAAAACTGTGCGCTAGGTGGCGCGCTAGTCCAGTCAGGCATTGTTGTTTTCCTCCCCAAAATATGCACAACCCATCTCCACACCACAACAAGGGCAGTATTTAAAGTTAACCTCGATCTTGCATGAGGCGAATTGACTGTCGTACTTGTACATAAAACCGCCAGAGTCAATGGTTAACTCCTCATTGCCTCCGTAGTCATCATTGCTAACAGATAGTGTTTCGTTTTGTGAAAACACCTTATAGAACTCGCAGCCTTGTTTATGCGTCACCATTTACCTCCCCATATTCATATCTAGTAATAGTAACGCAATCAGTAATATTTCCAATCATTTCAACCATAACAAAGCCATCAATAACAAACTGACGCTTACCGTCTCGGTAGCAGTTGAAAATGCAGCGATCAGAGTACATGACAGCGTTCTCTTTAGGCTCACAAAAATAATCTTCAAATGCTTTTTCAGCCGCCTTATTGAAAGCCAATTCAATATCGTAGATGTGGTTTTTTATTAATTCAGAATGTCGGTTCATCATCATACCTCCTCAAAATCTTCTATCTTATGCAGCGATATAACGCCGTCAGAGCTTATTACTTCGACAAGGCCAGAGCGATAACTACAAATGGTGAATCGCCCATCATAGCCTTTTAGCTTGTACTCAGCGTCTGTTGAGAATAGGTGTGGGAGCTTATTCATGATAAAAGCTCTGGATTTTCATTAATATTTCCGATAACGACAATATTATCCATTATATGTGTGCTACAAGCGTACCCGCTTATATTTTTGTAAGTAAAATGATATCCCCAGCCATTTTTATCTAAAGATACATAGAACAATCCTTTATCGTTAATGTCCCACAGAGCCAAAACATCACCAACGTAAATCTCTTTACCGTCTTTATCGTATGATCCAGTAAACTGACCTACAGTGCTACAGTCAACCTCGACAGGCATTAAACCATTGCTACTATTGGCAATAATATATGCAACACAATACTCGTTAACACCTGTCTCTGCATAGCCACCGTAATACCAGTTTCCATTTTTTAAACATTTACCGCGAAACTTGATATTCATAAATCAATCCTCAAGAATTAACATAAAGAGTTGGTTGCTGCTTGCCACGATGCAGATTTAGCAGCTGTTCTTGATAGTAGTTATTACACTTACTAAGCGCTACAACCATACAGGTCAATACATCTTTATTTGACAAGCCTTGTTGTTTAGCCAAGCTGTATGCGTTATATGCAACAACATCATTCATCAAGACTTCGCTGAACTGTTCTTCTAGTTTTTTACTATTCATACTTCAAACCCTTATAATCCGCATTGATATTGCATTCTTTAATGCCTTTCAAAATCAATCCTCCAAGTGGCGTTTCCACCAATAACAAACAAAGTTAATATCACCTGTGCAGTCTAGTTCAATATGACCAGTTGTGTCAATAGGTACAGGTGCTAAAATTTCAACGTTTTCATGCAAGACAACGGCATCGCAATAGGTAGGACTGCATGAGATTATTGCGGCAATAAAGATGTTAACCATCAACATATTCGTAATCACCATCTTCAAACTTAGCCATGCACTCTGTAAAACTTGATGCGCTTACCTTGCATTCAAGCTCACCGCACAAAGTACCGATGTAAACCGACCAGTCGTTAACATCATTACGATACGCCTGCAAAGACTTGCGACCATCAATACGACTAAACCCGTCAATATCATCAATCAAAAACAATCCGCTTTCGTCTTCGTGTCCGTCCATATCGCATTTTACGTGCTTGTCGTCATAGTCGATAACGGTAAGGCCGTCAAAAGAGCCAACGTCGATAATATCGCCCCATTGAAGTTTAAATGCCATCACAACTCTCCTTTATCAATAACTTTAACAATCTTATAGCTTGGATTGGCGAATAAATCAAACATAGATTTATTCAATATTTTATATTTCGTTTCCATGCCTTCATACTTAAACCCAATAACTTTATATTCAATCTTTTTACTATAAAATCCATGAATAAAGTATAAAGTTTCATCTTCTTTAAGGTTGTTGAATAATTCTTTTAGCTTGTCATATGCCGAAGGTTTATTAGGTAAATAGTCTAAAAATTGGTCGATACCCATAACATCACCTCCGCCCAAACAATCGAGCAATTAAGCCAACAGTAAAGAAGAAGAATAATAAAGTAAAAGTACCAACAAATAAAGCAGGCACAAATAACCATTCAATAAACGACAACGGTTTAATCTTTGATCGAGTATTAAATAAAACTACTCCTGCAATAACGTAGATAATAAATACTAAGGTCATGTTAACTCCAGTGTTTAGGTTTGTAATGGTCTGCTATAAAAAACAGAACAGATAACGTTGTAACTATATTAACAACAGGTATAGCAGATGCAAACAATGCGGCAAAAAATATACCAATACTATCAATGCCGAAAGCTTCAGAAATACGCTCGCTAAAAATACTAGCAATACAAACAGACAAGCAAATAACTGCGCATACAATGTAAACAATCCAGAATGGGTGCATCACAACAACCCTCCAACAAAATACAAAGAAACAAGCGATAGCAAGGCGCACAGGCCTGAATACATGGCATAGCGCACATAGCCAGCCCTACCGCCTAAGTAAACCGTGGCTACTGCAAGAAGGCCGAAAAGGATTGTATTTGCAACAAGTGCAAGTGTTGGTGTCATCTGTGTATCTCCATTTTGTTAATGTCTTGGCATTATCTTACCTTTGACCAGATATGTCAACAAAAAAGCGAACCTTTTATGGTTCGCTTTTAACCTTGTTTAACACTTTCGAGATATTGTATAGCATCTCATCGCGTATCCACCAACCCTGCCTATCTGGCGTGTCTTTTA
>Ga0193962_1001198_pt1 | contig 12127 bp, 6 predicted proteins | sample FB_5_MG_FD_140335 | JGI IMG/M metagenome (GOLD analysis project Ga0193962, IMG submission 140335) | Microbial mat bacterial communities from the Broadkill River, Lewes, Delaware, United States - FB_5_MG | ecosystem: Environmental > Aquatic > Freshwater > River > Microbial mats | place: USA...
GTGTCCAGAGCATGGTGAATAGCCGAAAGTGTTCTCGCAGCGCTTTGATAGGTAGATTGCTGCTGAAAACAATGCCGCTATGGTTGATCTGGTCTTGCTCTTTAAACCGCTCCGTAACTGGGTTGTCGGGGTCAAGTTTGACTAACCACGGGGCCATGGCTCGGTTTTCTTCATCCAGTGTACTGTACAGGCAAGCGTGCGGTGGGTCGTGTGCTTCTAGCTCGTGTTGGATCTCGGGCCAGTTTACGCCATCGATGATGGCCCACAACGGTGCTTTTGTCTGTGCTGCTATGCTGGGCCAATCTAGTTCTTGCAAACTCGGTAGCGGCCAGGGGGATGTAGCTAATGTGTTGCTGCTTTTTGTTTGGTCTTCATTCAACCAATCGTCTTGTGCGGGAACGGTCGTGGCTTGAACGTCTGGGGCTGTTTCTTCAAGCGCTTGAAATCGGCCAAACACAACGGGCGTCTCAGGGGTTAGCTGTCTCGCTAGTTGCACTAAGTCGTGTGCCATACCATGTGACGAAAAGCGCTCTTTTAATGTCTGCAGCTCGTTCACTGCCACCAAGTCTAATCCGTTATGCTGCAATGCATAATAGAGCTTGTGTTTATAATCGCTGGATGAGTGCGCTAGTACAACGACATACACTAGCGCTTCTAACGCTTGGCCTTGCCAGAAACGTATTTTGTTGGGCTGCAGTACGACATGGCATGTGCCTATCCATGCTTGCGCGTGCTGACTCGACGCTTCGCTCATATACATCCTTGTACATTCTATCTAGTGTGTTCTTTTGATGATTTTTTACATCGGTTGCACGCTGTTTTACATGCAAACTATGAAGTAGAAGCACCTAATTTGTAGTCAATAAACAAAGGTTTAACTTTTGGCTCCTGCCACTTAAACGATTGTTTTAAAATGATTAAAACAATGTCTTTGTTTAATAAAGTTGCTTATTGTAAGCCCTTTATACTGAATGTAAACCACTCGCCTATAAGGCTCTATTTCCTATGAATATTGGTAGCCCCACAAAAAAGGGCCTCATAAAGAGGCCCAATTGGGTATAGCCTTCTAATCCCGAGGGATTATTACAGTGTTAAGCGACGGATATCACTCAACAGGCTGTTGATGTAGGTTAAGAAGCGACCTGCATCACCACCGTTAATGGCACGGTGGTCGTACGATAAGCACAATGGCAGCATAGTGCGTGGCTCAAACTCTTTACCATTCCAGCGCGGTTTGATGTCGGCTTTGGAGATACCCAAAATACCCACTTCTGGCGCGTTTACGATTGGCGTAAAGCCTGTACCGCCAATACCGCCTAAGCTAGAGATGGTAAAGCAGGCGCCCTGCATCTCGTTTGGCTTGAGCTTGCGGTCTTTCGCTTTACCTGCCAGTTCTACCGCTTCGAGTGATAGCTCGTAGATTGATTTTTTATCCGCATCTTTGATGACAGGAACCATCAATCCGTTTGGTGTATCAACCGCCAAACCGATGTTGATGTACTTCTTGTAAACGATGTGTTCACCATCGGCATGCAGTGAAGCATTAAATTTAGGATTAGCCGCCAGCGCTTTAGCAACGGCTTTAATCATAAACGGTAATGGTGTGAGCTTAACGCCAGATTTGAGCGCTTCCTCTTTCATTTGCTTACGGAAGATTTCCAGCTCAGTGATGTCGGCTTCGTCAAACTGAGTTACGTGCGGAATATTCAACCAGCAACGAGCCATGTTATCGCGGGTTACTTTCGCGATTTTGCTCATTTTTTCCATTTCAACTTCACCAAACTTGCTGAAGTCGACGGCTGGAATAGCTGGGATACCTGAGCCTGCCGTTACGGCCGCTGCTGGCTTGTTTTTAAGCTGCTGTAGGGCCGATTTAACGTAGGCTTGTACGTCTTCTTTAACGATACGCCCTTTACGGCCTGTACCGGTCACTGAGGACAGATCCACACCAAATTCACGCGCTAGAGCTCGTACTGCTGGGCCTGCATGAGCGGCACGGTTTTTCTTCTCTAGCTCTACGCCTGATAAGTTGCTCGTTGCAGCTGGCGCTGACGGAGCCGCCGCTTTAGCTGGTTCTTGCTTAGGTGCAGGTGCACTAGCCGCTGGAGCACTCGGTGCGGCAGCAGGTGCAGCCGTTGGAGCAGGAGCAGCACCAGCCACTTCCAAGACGACGATTAAATCGCCTTCGTTGACCGTTGCGCCTTCACTGATCTTAACATCGATGACTTTACCGCCTTTAGGGGCAGGTACTTCCATGGATGCTTTGTCGGTTTCGAGTGCGATAAGGCTGTCGCCTTCTTCGATCACGTCGCCTACTTTAACCATCACTTCGATAACGTCTACATCAGTAGCGCCACTTAAGTCTGGAACTAGTACGTCTTCTTTACCGCCTGCTTGAGCCGGTGCCGGTGCTGGTGCAGCCGCAGGAGCCGCCGCTTCTTGTGCTGGGGCCGCTGCTTGCTCAGGAGCGGCGCTTTCAGCTGCCGATCCGCCTACTTCCAATACGATAAGTAGGTCTCCTTCATTACAGGTGCTGCCTTCGGCGATCTTAACTTCAAGCACTTTACCGCCTTTAGGCGCTGGTACTTCCATCGAGGCTTTGTCGGTTTCAAGTGCGATAAGGCTGTCGCCTTCTTCGATCACATCACCCGCTTTAACCATGACTTCGATAACGTCTACATCGGTAGCGCCACTCAGATCAGGTACGAGTACGTTTTCTTGAGTTGTGGCCGTTGCAGCGGCAGGTGCAGCCGCTTGTGGTGCCGGTGCGGCAGCCGGAGCAGGTGCCGCTTCTGCTGGCGCTTCTTGCGCTGGCTCTGCGGCTTCGCTAGCGCCTGTTTCCAGCGTTAAGATAACATCGCCTTCGTTACAGGTATCGCCTTCTTTAATCATCACTTCGACGACGGTACCAGCTTGTTCAGCAGGTACTTCCATCGAAGCTTTGTCGGTTTCTAGCGCCATTAGGCTGTCGCCTTCTGCTACTGTATCGCCAGCTTTGACTAGCACTTCAATAACATCAACATCTTCTGCGCCGCTTAGATCCGGAACTGTAATTGTGATTGTGCTCACGTTGTTGTCCTCTATTCGTTAATACTAAAAAGTCAGTTCATCCAAGGGACGATTTACACCGTCCAAGGCGCCGGTTTTTCCGGGTTGATGTTGAACTTCTTCATAGCTTTAGCGACGACTGATCCTTCGATCTTACCTTCTTCTTGTAGTGCTTTAAGCGCGGCTACCGTTACGTAGTAGCGATCTACTTCGAAGAATGAACGCAACTTAGTACGTGTATCAGAACGACCGAAGCCATCTGTACCCAATACTTTGTAAGTTTTAGGAATGTAAGCACGTAGCTGGTCTGCAAAGATACGCATGTAATCAGTTGAGGCAATCACAGGACCGGCACGGTCTTTTAAGCACTCAGTTACATACGCCACTTGTGGCTCGGCTTCTGGGTTGAGCATGTTATTACGCTCAACTGCCATGGCATCACGACGCAGTTCGTTAAGTGATGTTGTGCTCCATACGTCGGATTCAACACCAAACTCTTCGCGCAGAATAACTGCCGCTTCACGCACTTCGCGTAAGATAGTACCGCAGCCCATCAGCTGTACTTTAAGATCGGCATCTTTGCCTTCTTCTAGTAAGTACATACCTTTGATGATGCCTTCTTCAGAACCGGCTGGCATATCTGGGTGCTGGTAGTTTTCGTTCATGGTGGTGATGTAGTAGAAGCGGTTTTCACCTTCTTGGTACATGCGACGCAGGCCATCTTGAACAATAACGCTTAACTCAAATCCGTATGTTGGATCGTACGATACGCAGTTAGGGATCATTTGCGCCATTAAGTGGCTGTGGCCATCTTGGTGCTGCAAACCTTCACCGTTCAACGTGGTACGTCCAGACGTTGCACCAATCAAGAAGCCACGTGCTTGCATATCGCCCGCAGCCCAGATCAAGTCCATTACACGTTGGAAACCAAACATGGAGTAGAAGATGTAGAACGGCACCATAGTGCAGTTGTTGTTGGTGTACGACGTTGCACAGGCAATCCATGCAGACATAGAGCCGGCTTCGTTGATCCCTTCTTCTAGGATCTGGCCTGTTTTAGACTCTTTGTAGAACATGATCTGATCGCGGTCATGTGGCGTGTAACGCTGACCAACCGATGAGTAGATACCCAACTGACGGAACATACCTTCCATACCAAAGGTACGGGCTTCGTCAGGCACGATAGGTACAACACGGTTACCCATGTTTTTGTCTTTAACCAAGGTGCTTAGGAAGCGGTTAAGCGACATTTGCGTTGATAGCTCACGCTCGCCACTGCCTTTTAGGTTGTTAGCAAAGGTATCCAGTGTTGGAATTTCGAGTTTTTCGAACTCTGTACGACGCGTTGGGTAGAAGCCACCTAGCTTTTTACGACGCTCGAACATGTACTTCATCTCGGGTGAATCTGGAGATGGACGGTAGTACGGTACTTCTTTTAGCTGCTCGTCATCCAATGGGATGTTAAAACGATCGCGGAAGTCTTTAAGGTCATCAATGGCAACCTTCTTCATGGAGTGCGTATCGTTTTTCGCCTGGCCTGATGCACCTGTGCCGTAACCTTTAACGGTTTGCGCTAGGATTACTGTCGGTTGACCTTTGTGGTTCATGGCCGACTCGTACGCCGCGTATACCTTGTATGGGTCATGGCCACCACGGTTAAGGTTCATGATGTCATCGTCTGACATATCCTTAACCATTTCGAGCAATTCTGGGTATTTACCAAAGAAGTGCTCACGCGTGTAAGCGCCGCCGTTAGCTTTATAGTTTTGCAGTTCGCCGTCACAGACTTCGTCCATACGCTTTTGCAGTAGACCTTTGTCGTCTTTTTCGAACAATGGATCCCAGTGGCGACCCCATAAGCATTTAATAACGTTCCAACCTGCACCACGGAACACGCCTTCGAGTTCCTGAACGATTTTGCCGTTGCCACGTACTGGGCCGTCCAAACGCTGTAGGTTACAGTTGATAACGAAAACTAAGTTTTCAAGCTGCTCGCGACCTGCCAATGCGATTGCGCCCAATGATTCTGGCTCATCACACTCACCATCACCCAAGAACGCCCATACTTTACGGTCGCCACGGTTGATTAGGTCACGCGCTGATAAGTAGCGCATTACGTGTGCTTGGTAGATCGCTTGGATTGGACCTAAGCCCATAGATACCGTTGGGAACTGCCAGAAGTCTGGCATTAACCATGGGTGTGGATAAGAAGATAGGCCTTTGCCGTCAACTTCACGGCGGAAGTTATCGAGCTGATCTTCTGTTAAACGGCCTTCTAAATAGGCACGTGCATAAATACCTGGTGAGATGTGACCTTGGAAAAATACCATGTCGGCATCTTGGTCACCTTCGTTACCACGGAAGAAGTGGTTAAAACCAATATCATATAACGTCGCTGACGACGAGAAGCTGGCGATGTGGCCGCCTAAGCCTTCTTTGTTATCGTTAGCACGCATAACCATTGCCATCGCGTTCCAGCGAATAAACGAACGGATACGGCGCTCTACAAATAGATCGCCCGGCATGCGCGCTTCGTCTTTTGGTGCAATGGTGTTACGGTATGGTGTGGTTATCGAACCCGTATTACCCATACCGATGTCGGATGCTTTGCGACCTAATTGTTGTAATAAAAACTTAGCTCGATCGTTGCCTTCATTTTTGGCGACAGATTCGAGTGCGTCGATCCACTCTTGCGTTTCTACTGGGTCGATATCATCAATAATATGATCTTGCACGTTGCCTCTCCACTAATGCCTTGTAAGCATCATCCCTAGGTTAGATTTTTATACCCTGACTTTTGGTCTTACGAGGAATTTTCACCGTTTTTGGCTGCTTGGCGCAGCTCTCGGATATTCCTTCTATTCATTTTGTAGTAATACTACAAAAGTTTATAATTTTGGTCTAGATAATCGCAGCATTTTGCTGGATTTACGTTGCTTTATGTACATATTGTAGTTTTTATACATAATTTTTTGATGTGTTAGTCAAAAAAAGCCTATTGGCTTTTACCACACCCACTTTTACTGCAATCGCATTAGATTGTTTGATTTGTCCTCCTTAATGATCGCTCTAGTCGCGTGTTTTCCCTTCCTTGTTCTAACAATGCCTCTTCAACATACGCTAAATGATCATGTGCAGCGTTGCGCGCTTGCTCTGGCTCGCCCGCTAAGACCGCATTTAGTAGTTTGGTATGTTGATGATGAATTTTGTCGCGGTAACCCGGCTTTGGATAAATATTTTGTAGGTTATCGTTTATATGCTGGCGCAATAAGCTAAACATAGCGCGCATCATGTGTAGTAACACCATGTTATGTGTGGCCGCTGCAATAGCGAGATGAAAATCAACATCAGCGGAGACCTCTTTATCAAAGGCTTTAATATCATGGAAACTTTGAAGCTCGTCGTACTTGGCTTGGATGGCCTCTTTGTCCGCTTGCGTGCTACGTAGCGCCGCATAGTAAGCCGTTACCCCTTCAAGTGCGTGTCGGAACTCTAACAAGTCGTATTGCGCTTCGGGGTGCGTGCGAAATAAATCCAGCAATGGATCAGTGAAAGACCCGCCTAAATCTTCGGACACATAAGTACCGCCGCCTTGGCGACTATTGAGCAAGCCTTTGGCCGCTAGCTTTTGCACCGCTTCACGAAGTGAGGGCCTTGAGACATCAAACTTTTTAGCCAATTCCCGTTCCGGCTGCAATTTTTGGCCCGGTTGTAAGGTCCCTTCTAAGATCATCTCTTCCATACGTTGAGCTATGACATCGGAAATCTTGGGTTGTTTCACCCGCTGGTAAGTCATCTGGTGTTCTATCTCTTACATCTACTGCTGGGGATAACATTAGGCGCTTTTTATTATGTTCGACTCAGTAACAGTCTGAATCTTCGCCTACACATTCTTTCAGTGTAACCGCATCATCTGTGCATTTGGTATGACCAATTGACAGAAAATACCTTATACAAAGGTCTAAGGCTAGTCACTTTCTTTAGCCTTTGTTCAATTTCTACGCTTAACTTAGACACTAATCAATTAAGTTTTTGAAAAAACATTGACCCCCTTGCTCAAAAAAAATACAGTACTGGCTTAGCGATCTGGTAAATTGGTCTTACCAATTAATCAGTTTCGATTAGATCGAGCCCCACTCAGGGCTAATTACAACAACAAAAACATTTGAGGATAAGAGATGAAACTCTCGAAGACCGTGATCTCATCAGCCATTCTTACGGCCACTTTTGCTGCCACTTCTTTACCGGCTGCTGCTGCAGATAAAATCTTACTGAAAACCCCTATTGCATTTGGCTCGCACTTGCCAGCGTTGGGCACCCCTATTGCGTGGGTAGCCGATCAGCTTAAGCTGGTTTCTGACGGTGCTATCAAAATGAAAATTTACGAGCCAGGTAAATTAGTTAGCCCTCCTGAAATCTTAGATGCGGTATCTTCAGGCAAAGTCAATTCTGGTTATGCCACGGCCGGTTACTGGCAAGGCAAGATGCCAGCAGCTGCTTTATTCTCGGCTGTACCTTTTGGCCCCGAAGCGGGCGAGTATATGGCATGGTTGTACTACGGTAACGGCATGAAGCTGTATCAAAAAATGTACGACAATGCCGGTTACAATGTACATGTCATTCCTTGCGCAATTATCTCCCCTGAAACATCCGGCTGGTTCAAAAAACCAATCGACAAGCCAGAAGATCTACAAGGCTTGAACATGCGCTTCTTCGGTTTGGGTGCATCTGTTATGGAAAAACTGGGCGTATCCACTTCCCAGATCCCTGGCGGCGAGATCTTTGGTGCGTTAGAAAAAGGGGCTATCGATGCCTCTGAGTTCTCTCAACCCGCTATCGATAAGAGCTTGGGCTTCCACAAAATTGTTAAGTACAACTACTTCCCTGGCTGGCACCAACAAGCCACTATCTTTGAGTTGTTAATCAACAAAGAAGCATGGGGCAAGATGTCTGAAGGCCAGCAAGCTACCGTTGAAAACACTTGTAAAGCGTCTATCACTAACTCTATTGCTGAAGGTGAAGCGATGCAGTTCCCAGTGATGCGTGATGCGGCTAAAAATGGCGTTGAGATCCGTTACTGGAACGACACCATGCTAAGCACCTTTGAAGATAAGTGGAACGAAGTTGTTTCTGAAAAGACAGCGGCTGATCCGTTCTTTAAAGAAGTATGGGACGATTTAAGCACCTTCCGTGAAGGTTACGATCTATGGGAAGCCAACGCTTTCTTACCACGTAGCAAGTAATCCCGGCGTGTTTAGCAGGCGATACCTAGACGGTGTCGCCTGTTTTATCTTTTACCGAATTAGCGCGACTTATAACAATAAATAGAGACGCTAAGACAACGACAATTGACTTCAAGGGTGCCCTTTGTGACCAGCAACGATGCTCTTCCCTCTGTGCCGTTGGCAGACGCCATCGATCGATGTATACAACGACTTTGTACCACCGTTGCGTGGACTTATGTACTCTTGGTACTCGTTATTATTACGCAGGTTGTGCTGCGTAAAGGCTTTTCGAGTGGCTTAATTATTTTAGAAGAACTCCAATGGCATTTGTATGCCACGGGTGTGATGTTTGGCCTAGCGTATTCGCAGACCACTAACTCCCATATTCGTGTCGATTTACTGTACGGGCAGTTTTCGCAAAAGACACGCTATGTAGTCGAGATCCTTGGCATTTTGATCTTAGTCATGCCTTTTTTAATCATTATGTTTATGCACAGCTTGGACTTTGTTTACGACTCTTATCGAATTAACGAAAGCTCCTCCTCGCCTTCTGGCTTACCTTTTCGCTGGATTATTAAGGGTGTTATTCCCATTACCTTAGGTTTATTAGCGTTAGCGATGGTGTCGCGTTTGTACCGTGACACCATGCTGTTGTGTGGTAAAGGTGTTGTAGTAGAGGAGAACCACCATGGAAGCTAATGAAATCATGGTTATTGCGATGTTCTTATCGTTCATCGTGCTGTTGTTTACTGGCTTCCCTGTTGCCTGGGTTTTGGCGGGTGTCGGTATTATTTTTGCTTTTATTGGTCAGTTTGCTGACAGCTATTTAGACACCATGACCGGGCTTGATTACACCACATTGGGGTTAGTCATTAACCGGTTGTGGAAGATTATGGACAACTGGATTTTGGTTGCCCTGCCCATGTTTATTTTTATGGGTAATATGCTCGATAAGTCGGGAGTCGCTGAAAAGCTAATGCACTCCATGCAGGAGCTATTTGGCCATGTCCGCGGTGGTTTAGCGGTTACAGTTACAGCGATTGGTATCATTTTGGCCGCTTCTACCGGCATTATAGGTGCATCTGTTGTGCTACTGGCGGTAATGTCTTTACCGTCCATGACAAAACAAGGCTACTCGATGCCTTTAGCCTTGGGCACGATTGCCTCGGCAGGTACGTTGGGCATTTTGATCCCACCTAGCATTATGCTGGTTATTATGGCTGATCAGCTGGGCCTCTCGGTGGGCGATCTCTTTATGGGTGCGGTGATACCGGGCTTGATGCTGGGGGCGATGTATATCCTCTATATCTTGATTTACGGCTGGTTAAAGCCGTCGGCTGCTCCGGTGCCTTCGGATGCTAAGCCGGTTAGTTTCAAAATTGTCCTTAATGCACTTAAAGCCGTATTCCCTACGCTGCTACTGATTTTTGTGGTGCTGGGATCTATTTTTGCGGGCTTTGCTACGCCTACGGAAGCCTCGGGTGTCGGCGCATTAGGCGCGACCTTGCTCGCTATTTACAACCGCAAGTTTAGCTTACGTGTGTTAAACGATGTGGTTAAAGGGACGATGAACACCACTTCATACATCTTCGCTATCTTTATTGGTGCGACCTGCTTTGCTTTAGTGCTACGTGAGCTAGGCGGCGATGAGTTGATCGAGTCCTTTTTAACCGGATTACCGTTTGGCCCTTACGGCATTATCTTCTTTATTTTGGGTGTGATTTTCTTATTGGGCTTCTTCCTCGATTGGATCGAAATCACCTTGATCATCCTGCCGTTGTTAGCCCCGGTTATTTCAGCTTTAGGCTTGGATATTGATGGATACGGCATTGTCGATAATCCTGAGTTGGTGTGGTTTGTCATGCTGGTCGCTATGGCCTTGCAAACATCCTTCTTAACGCCGCCGGTTGGGTTTGCGCTCTTTTACCTCAAAGGCGTTTGCCCACCTAACGTAAAACTAACCGATATTTATAAAGGCGTTATTCCCTTTATCATTTTGCAATTACTTGCACTTTTGTTGCTGGTCTTCATGCCGCAACTGGTACTTTGGCTGCCAGCCGTTGCTTACGGCTAAGCGTGGCCCGCAATACCTGCTAGATAAGGCGTATATGCCTTGTTTAGCAGGCTTGGTTATTTAGCTATGTGTTTATTATTCGTGTCCATAAGAGCAACCTGAACATGTCTACTTCTGCTTTGATTCAGCAACTGATTTCTCTCGTCGGCGAGCACCAGGTGCTCACTAATGAGCGCCAAACCGAGCATTACCGCACGGGCTTCCGCTCGGGCCAAGGCTCGGCTATTGCGGTGGTTTTCCCCACGACCCTGCTGGAACAATGGCAGGTGCTCAATGCCTGCATTAAAGCTAACACCATTGTTATTATGCAGGCGGCTAATACAGGTTTAACCGAAGGCTCTACGCCAAGCGGTGATGATTATGATCGTGAGATTGTCGTGATTAACACTACCCGCATGAACAAAATCTATCTGCTAGATGGCGGCAAACAAATTGTAAGTTTTCCGGGTTCAACCCTGTTCACCCTCGAAAAGATGCTCAAGCCGCTTAAGCGCGCGCCGCATTCGGTGATTGGATCGTCTTGTATTGGCGCTTCTATTATTGGAGGTGTAGCCAATAACTCTGGCGGCGCCTTGGTTAAACGTGGCCCGGCTTACACCGAGCTTTCTTTGTTTGCACAACTGAATCAAAACGGCGAATTAGAGCTGGTTAACCACTTGGGTATCAATTTAGGCTCAACCCCTGAAGAGGTCCTGACGAATCTGGAAAACCACTCTTTTACTGAAAGCGATATTGATTATGGCTCTCAGAAAGCCTCGGCTAATGACTATGCAGAAATACTGCGTGATGTGGATGCCGACACCCCTGCCCGTTACAACGCCGACACCCACCGCTTGTACGAGTCTAGTGGCTGTGCCGGTAAACTAGCGGTTTTTGCCGTGCGCTTAGATACCTTCCCCGTTGCAGAACGTGAGCAGGTATTTTACATCGGCACTAATGACCCCAATCAACTAACAGAATTACGCCGGCACATTTTGACTCACTTTACTCATCTGCCCGAAGTCGCTGAGTACATGCATCGTGATGTATATGACATTGCAGAAAAGTACGGTAAAGATGTCTTTTTAATGATCAATTACTTAGGCACTGATCCATTACCTAAGTTGTTTGCTATTAAAGGCCGCATAGCCGCTTATCTTAATAAAATTCGTTTTCTTCCGTCTGAAATTCCAGATCGAGTTATGCAGCTGGCAAGCCGTTTTTGGCCATCTATCTTGCCTAAGCGCATGAAAGAATACCGCAAACAGTATGACCATTATCTGATACTCAAAATGAGCGATGGTGGTATTGAAGAAGCCGAGCAATACCTAAATAGCTTTTTTAATGATCCGCGTGTGGGTGACTTTTTTAAGTGTGATGCGGACGAGGCTAAAAAAGCCTACTTGCATCGCTTTGCCGCTGCAGGCGCCGCTATTCGTTACCAGATTATCCACCAAAGCGAAGTAGAAGATATATTGGCGTTAGATATTGCGCTTAAACGTAACGATACGGAGTGGGTCGAAAAACTGCCGCAAGAGATCAGCCAGCACATTGAGCACTCGCTATATTACGGCCACTTTATGTGCCATGTTTTCCATCAGGATTACATCCTCAAAAAAGGGTCGGATGGGAAAAAGATTAAAGCAGCCATGCTCAAATTACTCAGTGAAAAAGGCGCCAAGTACCCAGCCGAACACAATGTGGGGCATTTGTACGAGGCAGAGCCTGGGTTAAAAGAGTGGTACCAAGTGCTAGACCCGACCAATCCCTTTACCCCCGGAATTGGTAAAACGGCAAAGCA
>Ga0193962_1001199_pt1 | contig 12122 bp, 13 predicted proteins | sample FB_5_MG_FD_140335 | JGI IMG/M metagenome (GOLD analysis project Ga0193962, IMG submission 140335) | Microbial mat bacterial communities from the Broadkill River, Lewes, Delaware, United States - FB_5_MG | ecosystem: Environmental > Aquatic > Freshwater > River > Microbial mats | place: USA...
ATATGTTTTATCAATCAAATCTGTATACAAATCTTTTGCCACATTTCTACTTTCCTGATATCGCACTAATTCTCGTTCTATATCTTCAGTTTTATCTAATGGAATTTCCAACACCTGAGTTTCTAGTTTTAAAATTCTACCAATCCCAATACCACTAGATGCACCAATACCACTTATCATAAAGCACCTACTCAATTTCTTCTGAATCAATAAAATCCACTAATGATTTTAAGGCTTCATTTTCGTTCTCACCATCACAAATAATACCAACTTCAGTACCTTGACTTATCCCCATACTTAAAATACCTATGATGCTCTTCGCACACACAATTTCACCCTCAACATCAATATCTATTTCACAAGGGTAAGATGAAGCAATTTTAACAAATTCTGATGCTGGTCTCGCATGTAACCCAGTTGCATTTTTAACTACGACATTTTCTCTAATCATACTCATTACCTTCCTTTGTCTTCTATACACTCTGAAATTATTATCTATCACGAATTTTAAAAAAGTAGACAAATATAATATATTTGTCTACTTTCTTCATTATTTACTTCTAATTACTAATAACTAAACTTCTGTACCTACAGCTTCTAAGTCACCTTCCATCATTGCTTGTGCCTCAATAAAAGAATAAACGCTTTCTTTGTTCTTTCTGAAACCGAAGTGTAAAGCAAAATACAAGACAATTGCCACACCAATAAGCAATGGATTTCCGCTCAAGAAGGTCATAAACAAGAGGCCCATAGTTGGATTATTCAATATACCGAAACTTGTAATCATAAGTCCCGCTGCAATTAATTCCGCTCCAATACCAACAGATGCTGCAACTTCTGTAAATGGCCCAGCAGTGTAAGTACAGAAACCTAAACCAATAGCGAAGTATAAAACACCACCGATAATACCTTTAAAAATGTTACCATTTGATGCTGATATCATTACTGAAATCATAAATGGTAATGCAATTAAATCTACTACTGGTAAAGTTTTATTACCAGGTAAAATTAAAGCAATTAAGAAAATAATAGGAATTAGCATAATACCTGTAATCAGCGTATTACTTTCACCATAAGCAGCTGCATCGTTAACTGCTAAATACCACTCTCTATCGTTACCTTTTTGCATACTCTTAGTAGATGCCTCAGTAAGTGGTGTAAACGCCGCTGCAAAGATACCTGCAACTTTTGGGAATATACCCATAACAGCAGCCGTCGCCGTTGCTAAACCAGTAATTTGTCCCCAAGATGATAGAGCACCAAGATTGTTAATGTTTCCTAAAACACCAATAATAAATCCTAGCAATAAACCTAAAGTCATCGGATCGCCGATAAATCCTAATTTGCTTTGTAATGAATCTGCATCAATTTTGATTTTGTACAAACCTAGCTTATTCAAAACCCAGTTGATAGCGATAATAAATGGAACCCCACCTATATGATGTGGTGCCGTCATCGTACAACTTGGATACTTATAGTATTTTGACCATCTTCTTGCAAAAACTTCTGAGAACAGCAATATATATAAGTTTTGAACAATCATTAATCCTATTGCAAGTGGCATATTACCTGTAATTAAGTATAACATTGAACCCCATACCATGAATGAGTAATTATTCCATAAATCACTTGGCATAAATACATTTGTCCACTTAATAAAGAACAGTAAAATTTGAAATGCTAAGGCAATACCTACGAATAACATACCAATTCTTGTTGAATAAGCAATAATCGAAGCATTTTGCCATCCAGCATCAAAAACTGGCAATTCTACACCTGTAACATCAACCATTTGACTAATTACCGGAATTATCACTGGCATATAACCACCAATAATCATCCCAAAACCTGTTAAACCAACTGCTGATAGCACTGCAACTTGAAAAGCCTTTTTTGTTTTAACCGAAAGTGCTTTTGCTACAATAAATAATACAAGTGGTACGAATACAGCTGAACCAAACGTATTCAGCACTAAATCTAGTAATTCCATAATATCCTCCCCATAAATATATTTCAATTATGTTTTACACACTCAATTCCTTATCTTACCCTTGATACTTACCTAAATCTGTTAGCGATTTAAGAACATCTTCGATAAACTTCTCTTCACTTAAACCAGTCAATAACCCAACAGCATCAAAAATTGGAATATCATAATTTCCTGGTACAGGACTTGTAAAGGCAATAAAGTCAAATTTACCTGTTGACATTGCAGTTTCGACACCGCCAGAATTCACTTCAGTAATTTTTACTAAAAATCCTTTTTCGCCTAATTGTGTTTTAATCTTCTCGCCAATCATTGTAGACGTCACTGTACCCGATCCACAAACAGTAAGAACTGATAATGGTACCATTGGTGCTTTTTTTACTTTAGCCGCTTTCTCTTTTTTGTCACGCTTAAAAAACATACATTCACCCCTTTATTATAAATTTATCTTAGCCTTCTAAAGCTACTTCCATCAATTGCTTAACTTCGTCTTTAGAAGAACTATTTCTGATTTGTGCCAGTAAATCACCATCTTGTAGAATACCCATAACACTCTTTAAGAAAGACAAGTGTCCTTTAGGATCGTCAATAGCCATTAAGAATACAATTTCAGCATCAACTTCTGGTCCAACACCACCCATGTGTTGAAATTTGATAGGCTTTTCGCAAATCCCAATTGCTACCGCAGATTCGTTTGCGTGTTCTTTGCTTGCATGAGGAATTGCAACACCAATTGTTTTAGATGCCAATCCAGTAGGTGATACTTTTTCTCTTTCAGTAACAGCTTGGATGTAAGTATTTTTTATAATCCCTTTTGATTCCATCATGCCTGCTAATTTTCTGATAACTTCATCAGACGTTTCGATTTCCAAACCTAACTGAATTAGATCCTTATCAATCTTCATTCCCATCATCCTTTCTTACTGTGTAATTCTATCTGCTAATCCTTTTGGCATCTGCGCTGTACCTTGTCCACAATACTTATACACTTCAACCGTTTGAGCTATTTGCTCAGGTGTTAATTTCTTAGTTTCACCACACGCTTTCGCTGCAAGTGTTCCTTTAGCTACTTCTTCCATATAGACCGCTGTATATAAAGCCTCTTTAACGCTTTTCCCAACTGTCATTACGCCATGGTGTGCTAAAATAACCGCATTTGTTTCACCTAAATATTTCACTGTATCCATTCCCATTTCAACAGATCCTGGGGAGCTATAAGGTGTCACTTTAACAGTTCCACCTGCAACATTTCCCAGCGTTGTCATATCTGCCCTTAATTCATCATCAATTAAACTAATCGCTGTTGCATAAGGTTGATGCGTATGAATAACCGCATTCAGATCTTCTCTTTCTCTAAAAATATACAATATGCCTTCTGTAACAGAAGATGGTTTTCTATGACCTTCAATAATATTTCCATCTAAGTCCATTACTAATACATCACTTTCTACCATATCTTCATAAATCATTCCAGAAGGTGTAACTAAGATCTCACCACTTTCCATTCTAGCACTTACATTACCACCTGATAAAGCAATTAGACCATATTTATCAAGATACATTCCTGTTTTTATTATTTCCTTTTTCTCTTTTTCAAACATATCAAAGCTCTCCTAAATTATTTTTTTAATTTTCTAACATTTCAACTTAGTATATTCACCTTACACCCTCTTTTTACATTTGTCAACATTGTGCGTGAAATTGTAAACGAATAATTCAAGCCTAAATACAGTAAACATACCATTTATTGATATTAAAAGCTATTATGTAGCTATATGCATATAGAATAGATTTACACCGCCTCTACATTTGTCTCCAGTTGTTAGCAAATGTTCAACTGTAAGTATTTTTAGTTTCTCTTCTTTATGTTATAATTTACTCGGAGGTGTACAATGAGTAGTAAAAAAAGTCTTTTAGTTAGAGTTTCAGAACTCTATTACTATCAAAAATTAAGTCAAAATGAAATCGGTAAAATCTTAGGTATATCACGCCCAACTGTATCACGCTTGTTAGAAGAAGCAAAATCAGAAGGAATTGTTGAAATACGAATTAAAAACAACATCGAAAAAGACGTAGAGCTCTCTAACCAGCTCCGTAGAAAATACAATTTACGAGACGCAATAGTCGTTTCCGGCGATTACGATCCTAACGAAGCCTTGCATAAATGTTGTACAGCTGGTGCTGATTTATTAACTTCTGTACTTGAACACAACGACATCATCGGAATCAATTGGGGCGAAACCGTTACAACTTTAGTCGATAAACTCAACCATGAACCTATGCACAATATCCAAGTCATTCAAATGATTGGATGTTTAAGCACCGGAAACCCTAAAATGGATGGTTTAGAACACTGCATAAGAATGGCCAATAAATTTGATGCAACATACCTTAACATATACGCGCCTGCCTTTATCAGAAATGACATTGTATACGATTACTTAATGAATGAAACGCAAATCAAAACAACATTAAAAAAAGCTTCTAACGTTGATGTTATCGTTACCGGTATTGGATCACTAGAAAATGAAAATTCCACCCTTTCTAGATACGGTCACCTCACCGAAGCAGAAAGACAAAACTTTTTAAAATTAGGTGGGATTGGTCATTTACTTGGTCGTGTTTTCAATAAAGCAGGACAAGAAGTCAAATTACCAAATCGAGAAATCATCTCTACAGAGCTCGATACTTTTACCAAAGCCAAGTGGAGCATTTGTATCGCATATAGCAACAAAGGAAAAACACAGGCTATTATTAGCGCAATAGAAAATAATTTCATCAACACACTCGTTGTAGACGAAAAACTCGCAAAAGAATTACTTAAAGAAAACAGAGCCCTCATTCAATAGACGGGCTCTATTTTTCATCCTACAAAGCACCATCAACTTCAATTACAGTTTTCGTTCCTTTCCCAGCAACCACAAAATCAAATCCTTCTTTCCAATTATCCAGCGAAACTTTTTTAGTTACTAAACAATCGTTATCAACAAGCCCCTTTTCAAGTAACTCCATAGAAATTTTCCACGAGCTTGGCTTCTGACTTCTAGATCCAATATATTCAATTTCTTTGTGCAAAATGAGATCCGTTTCTAACATCTGCTTAGAATCAGGAAAAACACCCATTTGAACAACTTGTCCTTTTCTTCTAACAACTTTAAAACCTTTATTAACCGCCGGAACAGCACCAGAACATTCGAATACAACATCAACACCTACTCCATCTGTAAGTTCTTTAATATAAAGTTCGATATCTTCCGTTTGTTGATTCAAAGTTTTATCAACACCAAAACCTTCTGCAATTTCAAATCTCTCCACATCAGAACTCAAGCCAGCAACAATTACAAAAGCACCTGCTTGTTTTGCTACTTGTGCTACTGACAAACCAATCGCTCCAGATCCAAAAATACAAACTTTATCACCCTTTTTTACAAACGACTTCTCTAACACTGCATGAACTCCACACGACAAAGGTTCAGATAAAGCAGCACCCACAAGCGAGGTATTGCCAGGCAATACATGAATCGATTCCTCTCTCGAAATAACAAATTCAGCCATCGCACCATCAGTAGATGTTCCAATCCCGGTTCTATTCGAACACAAATTATAATCTTTCTCTAAGCAATTTGGACAAACCCCACACGTTTTATATGTCGTTTCACTCGTAACACGTTGCCCAACTTGAAGTTCTTTTACATCCTCTCCTAAAGCAACTATTACACCTGAAAACTCATGTCCAAGCACAATACCACCTTTCCCATAATCACCACTCATTATATGTAGATCAGTCCCACATATACCTACATAAGCTACCTTAATTTTCACCTCATCCTTCACCGGCTCTCTTTCAGGTACTTCTTTTAACAACAAATTATTCTTTCCTTCTAAAGGTTTATATAACGCTTTCATTACTACCTCCTCTTTTTGCATTTGTTCAACGAATTTTACAAAAGTTCTATACTAAAATCATATGTTCTCGTTGACCTTTTTTTAAATACTAATACAGAATGTCTGCAATGTCAACATCTTAGGGTTTGGAATTTTTTTTTTGACTTTTCTCACTTGACACCCATAGACATTTGAGACATAATAATATTAGCAAATTCACATAAATGCTTTACAATTGTTCATAAATTAGAAACAAACAAAAGAAAGGGAGTGTATTGATGAGCAAATCAACTATTGCTGAAATACAACAAGCTGCAACTAATATTAGAAAGAGTATCTTAAAACTCACAATCGAGCGAAATGGTTGTTACTTAGGACAAGCGTGTTCTTCGGCAGAAACTTTAGCAGCACTTTACATGAACATATTAAACATAGGGGAAAGTCAAGGCTCAATGGATGCCTTACCATTCCCTGGCGTACCAAGTGCAGATAATATGGATTATCCAAACGGCGCCTTATATCACGGACCAAAAGATGGAGATAAAGATAGGTTACACGTATCGCCAGCACACTATGCATCTGTTGTATATTGTACATTGGCTGAAACAGGAAGGATTTCAAAAGAAGCTATTGATAAATTCAATGTAGATGGTTGGAATCTGGAAATGATTGGTGCTGAACATTCACCTGGTTTTGAAAACACAGCTGGCTCACTAGGACAAACAATTAGTATTGCTGCAGGTACGGCTCATGCAAGAAAATTAAAAGGGGAAAGCGGAAAAGTATATGCATTCTTATCAGACGGAGAACTCCAAGAAGGACAAGTATGGGAATGTTTACAAGCTGCGGCATTTTACAAGCTAGATAATTTTGTTATTTATGTTGATAAAAACGGTAATCAAGTTGAAGGCGCAACAAAAGACGTTATGGACCTTGAACCATTAGTTAAAAGAGTTGAAGCATTTGGTGGTATTGCAGTTGATATAGATGGCCATAATATAAACGCTATTATTGAAGCTTCAAAAACACCGCACGAAGGAAAAGTACTTGTTGTTATCTGTAACACAAAATCTTATCAAGGTATTCCTTTATTAGAAAAAAGAAATCCAAAGCTTCACTTTGTTAGACCTAAAGCAGACGAAATTGATGATTTCAAGGCATTCTACGAAAATATGTAAGGTTGGAGGACTAATTATGAAAATAGAAGTAAATACGCATTCAAAAAATATTATACAGTGGGCAAAAGATCACCCAGAAGCAGTTATACTTTCAGCAGACTTAGGAACATCTTGTGAAGTTGGAGAATTTCACACTGAAATGCCTGAAAAATATTTTTCATTAGGCATAGCAGAGCAAAACATGGTAAGTTGGGCTGCTGGATTAGCTCGTGAAGGTTACAGACCTTTCTTACATACCTTTGGAGTGTTTTTTTATAGAAGAGCACTAGATCAAATGGAAATGTCAGTATGTTATCCTAATTTACCTGTAACATTTATAGGTTTTTTACCAGGCATTATGACACCTGGTGGCGTTTCACATCAATCTGTAAACGATGTCGCAGTACTTAGAAGTATTCCTAACTTAGCAATTATTGATATAGGTGATGCAACTGAAATTGAAGGGTGTCTTAAAGTGGTAGAAGAATATAACGGACCAGTTTATATCAGAATGTTAAGAAAAGAAGTACCAAGATTATTCCCAGCTAACGAGCCAATGAAGCTAAATAAAGCAAGAGTACTTTCTGAAGGTAATGACATTGCAATTTTCTCTTCTAGCATCTGTACCGAAGAGGCAATGCGGGCAACAGAAGTCCTTAAGAAAAAAGGCTTATCTATTCAACATGTACATGTATCAACATTAAAACCTTTTACAGATCCACAAATCGTTGAATCCTTAAAGAAAGTCAAATATGGTGCAATTTCAATGGAAAACCACACAGTAATTGGTGGACTAGGTGAAAGCATAGCAAATGTTATTTCAGAAAATGGTTTAGGAACAAAACTTAAGAAAATTGGTTTACAAGACACTTACCCACATGGAGCTTCTAAAATGTATCTAATGAAAAAGTATGGATTAAGCGCAACTTCATTAATTGAGGCTGTAGAAGAAATGGTTGGTAGAAATTACAATATTAGCGAAGAAGATTTAGAACAAGTTAGATTTGTAGATTATACAGCTGTATAAAGATAAAAGAAAATACAATACCTATAGATTAGATTGTACAATTCCTTAACTCCAAATTGTACAATCTTTTCTTTTAGTAAGAAGACATCCAACCTCGATGGTTAGCACCACTTATCTTCCACTATACCTAAAACAAGTCTTACTATGATTATTCATAACGCCTATTGCCTCTAAATAGGAATAAGTAGTCACACTTCCCATAAAGCCGAAGCCACGTTTTTTCATGTCCTTAGAAACCCTATCGGATAATTCATTCTTAGTTACTAAGTCATCAAAATCTCCATAAATGATTTTGTTATCTGTAAAAGACCATATATAATTCGAAAAAGTACCAAAGGCCTGCTGAACTTCTAAAAAAGCTTTTGCATTTTTAATATTTGCCACTATTTTTGCTCTATTCCTAACAATAGATTTATCCATCATAAGTTGATCAATTTTCTCATCTGTATACTCTTTGATTATAGTTGGATTAAAATTATCAAAAGCTTCTCTAAAAGCTTCCCTTTTCTTTAAAATTAACAACCACGACAAGCCACAGTGAAAAGATTCAAGTAAAATCATCTCAAACAGATATGCATCCTCATATGAAGGAATTCCCCATTCATGATCATGATAAGCCCTATAAAGGTCACTACTTTCCAAGTTAGACCAATTGCAACGTTGTTTATCCATCTATAAACACTCCATTCTTTAATCACTTACATCAATATATTTCAGACATAAAAAAGCACCTAAAATATTATAACACTAATTTTAGGTGCTCTGTATTCATTTCAGATTAGGCTATTTTATTAGCTGGCCTAGGATCTTTTAATCGTCCTTTGTTTCCTAGAAGCTCATCTTTAGATATGAAAAGGGCCGCTAGTATAATTGTGCCTGCTTCAGCAACAGGAATAGCCATCCAAATCCCATTTATACTAAACAATGATGGTAGCAATAGTATTGCCGGAATAAGCAAAACAATTGACCGCGAAAATGAAATCATCGCTGATATTTTTCCATTATTAATAGCTGTGAAATAACCACTGCCAAGAATATTAAAGCCTGCGATTAATAATGCAACTGAAAATATATAGAGACCATTTAAAGCCATTGCAGCTGTTTGAAAATCATTCTTCAAAAAAGCAGTTACCATATTATGTCCGAAAAGCTGAATCAAAGTAAAGGCCACTACTGATAAAGAGCCAATAACCACGGCTGATTTTTTCATTATATCTCGAATAACATCTGATCGTTTCGCACCATAACAATAACTTATAGCTGGTTGTACACCCATAGTCACCCCTATTGTAACTGCAATAAAGATAAAAAGAATATACATCAATACGGAGTTGGCCGCAACACCTGCCGTACCAGCATATTTAATCAAAGTAATATTAAATAGCACCGCTGTAATCGCCCCTGAAAGTTCTGTCACCATTTCTGATGAACCATTTATAGAAGCCTCTCGTAAGAAATTCACATCCATCTTTGGAACAACATAACGAATATGCTTTGGCGACTTCATAAAATGTACCGCACCAATAAAAGTTGGAAGTATAATCCCGAGTACCGTTGCGTATCCTGCACCTGCAATACCCCAACCAAGAAGTGCAACAAAAACATAGTCTAAGACCATGTTAATGACCCCACCAATGACTGTCACGAGAAGACTTAAATTGGCATTATCATCTACTCTCAAGAAATATTCATAACTCACTTTTACACCCAAAAATGGGAAGGCAAACAATAAAATTTTAGCATATAAAGATGAATCTGCGTACAATTCTGAGCTCACGCCAAGCAATTTTAAAAGAGCATTTATATTAAAATAGCCAACGACAGCAATGAAGAAAGTCGCTAAAAGAATTGTCAGCGTAATAAGAGAAAAATCATTATTTGCTTTCTTTTTATTGCCTTGGCCAAGTGCAATTGATATCAAAGCACTCCCACCTACAGATAACATTAGCGTCACTCCAAATCCCAAATTATAAATTGGATGTGTAATATTAACAGCTGCAAGGGCTTTTGTTCCAACATATCGAGCGACAAATAAGCCATCTACGATTGTATATAACGACATAAACAGCATACTCAAAACCGATGGTAAAACATACTTCCAAAACTGTTTATAAGTCCATTTTTCTTCAAACATTTTATATCCTCCTTGTTCTCAATAATGTTATAATAATCTATATAGTAACTATAAGGTCAAGGAGTTTTTATGAATAAAAACATATTAATTGGACAATTAGCAAATATTTTTGGTGTTTCTAAGCAAACCCTTATCCATTACGATCGCATTGGTCTATTAACGCCCTCTAAAACAAAAGAAAATGGTTATCGCTATTACTCTCATGAAGACGTGGAAAAATTAGACTTAATCCTTAACTTAAAAGAGGCCGGTCTCAATTTAAAACAAATAAGAAACTACTTAATTGAGCCTTCATTAGAGAAAAGTATTGGTGTTCTAGAAGATCAAAATGAACTTCTTGAAAAACACATACAGAAATTAATCATTACAAAAAAGAAAATCAATACAAAGATTAAAGAATTGAAGCATGCGAGCCATGTCCTAATTGATAATTCCATTAGAATAGAGCATAAAGCACAGCGTTTCATTCTAGCTATTTCAACAGAAGGTCCTCCTAACGACTTTTTTTCAATCAGTAAGGCCATTATGGATTTAAACAAACATTTAGAAATCAATGCAAACTACTCACAGTACGCCCATATTGTTGAAAGTGTCATGCTTCCTAAAGAGAAATTGTTAAATGAACTTTATGATCACTTTAGTCATGTCTTCATTTTTATTGAGTCTTATAAGCATGGCGAAAAAGAAGCTATTCTTCCAGCATGTGAATATCTTTGTCTCAACCATCATGGTTTATATGAAAACACAAAATACTCCTACGCTAAATTGCGAGACTATATAAAAGCAAATAAACTTGAAGTTATCGGGAATGCCATCGAAATCCCCCTCATCACAGCTTGGTCTGCTAAGGGAGAAAAAGATTATGTGACAGAGATCCAGATTCCAATAAAGCGTAAATTTTATGACAAGAAATAAAAAAAGCAGTAGTCCACTCGAACTACTGCTTAAAATTTGCTCATTATTTAATAATAAACTCATTATCACTTTTTTTATATTGTTCCGAACATTGTTTACTCATTGCACAGCCTGTGCACATATTTCCATTTTTTCTATCCCTATAGATTTTAAAACTTGCACCACCAACCAATAGAGCAATTACAAGTAAAACAATTATATTTCCCATAACAATACCTTTCTACGCTTTGTGAAGATTAGGCTGGCCTGCCTCTGCTCCACCGCGGTTCATTAACACTGCAATTATAGCACAAATTGCTAGAACTGCAACAAGTCCAGGCACAAAAGCTGTACCAAGTGCACCCGTTTCAATCACTGTACCAACGTGGTAAATAATAAAAGCCGCTACATAACCCATCGACAATTGGAAGCCTACAGCACCCCATAACCATTTTTTTGACTCCATCTCTGCATTCATGGCACCAATCGCCGCAAAACAAGGTGGCGTAAAAAGATTAAATACTAGGTAGGCTAATGCTGCAGCCGTTGTTAATCCCATAATTTCAGCAATACTTGAAGTCCCACCAACTACAGCAAGTTCTTCTGTATCAATAAAATTTGTAATGCCATAAACAACTGCCAAAGTGCCGACAACATTCTCTTTTGCAATAAAGCCCGTAATTGCTGCTGCTGCTAATTGCCATGTTCCAAATCCCAGTGGAAGAAGAATAAGTGCAAATGGAGATGCAACACTTGCTAAAATACTTGTGCTCTGAGCACTTTCTGCAATCACTTCAAATCTCCAATTAAAAGTCTGCATAATTTGTACAAGTGCGTTACAAACAAGAATAATCGTTCCAGCCTTGACAATAAATGCTTTCCCTTGGTTTAACATAGAAATCGTTGCACGCTTAATACTAGGTACTCTATACTCTGGCAATTCCATAATGAAGTAACTACCTTGTGAGGTATCACCAGTAATTTTCTTAACAATCAAGGCACTTACGATAATTAAAAATATGCCCATGAAATACATAG
>Ga0193962_1001200_pt1 | contig 12121 bp, 11 predicted proteins | sample FB_5_MG_FD_140335 | JGI IMG/M metagenome (GOLD analysis project Ga0193962, IMG submission 140335) | Microbial mat bacterial communities from the Broadkill River, Lewes, Delaware, United States - FB_5_MG | ecosystem: Environmental > Aquatic > Freshwater > River > Microbial mats | place: USA...
AAATAATAGATGTTGAGAAATTAACTACTTCAAGAAACATTAATTTATTAGAAAAGATTAAGGAGACTAAATTATGCATAAAGCAACAATAGATGAATTGGTTAATGGTATAGACAGTAGATATACTCTTATCACTTTAGTATCAAAAAGAGCAAGAGAAATTATAGACGGTGATGAAATTCTTACTAAAGTTGGAACAATTAAGCCGGTTTCAATTGCTATAGAAGAATATACAGACAAGAAAATATATCCTATTTATGGTGAATCTCATATTGCCAATAGTGAGCTTGATTCTGAGATTTCTGAAGGAACTGAAGAGATAAAAGAAACTGAAGAACTTGAAGGAACTGAGATTGAACAATAAGAGCACGTAAAAGTGTTCTTATTGTTTTTAATGCGAATGTAGGGAGGTATAGTATTGACTGATTTATATGTTGAAGTTCTCATAAACAACCAATCTAAAAATACAGATACATTCTATACCTATTATGTTCCATTTGAATTGAGAGAAAATGTAGAAATAGGTAAGCGTGTAATTGTTAGTTTTGGTAATCATAAAAAAAATATAGACGCGCTTATTATTAATATAAAGACTGAGATAGATTTTGATAAATCAAAGGTAAAAGAAATTTTAGGAGTATATGATAGTATGTCATTGCTGACCAAAGATTTATATAAACTTGGATTTTGGATAAGAAATAGATATATATGTAAATATATTGATATTTTCAATCTTTTTATTCCATCATATTTAAAATATGACAGTAAGGAAAATACTGATAAAAAAGTTGAGAAAATTCGAAATGAAGTTGATAAAAAATTTGGAGATAATGATTTTGAATCATCGTTTAAAGAGTTGAATGATGAACAAGGAAAGTGCTATAATGAAATTATAACTTCTGATAAGAATGCCTTTTTATTGCATGGAATCACTGGAAGTGGAAAAACAGAAGTGTATATAAAATTGATAGAATATTATAGGAAAATGGGTAAACAATCAATATTACTTGTTCCTGAAATTTCTCTTACTGGTCAAACTGTTAATAGACTGAAAGATGCTTTTGGTCATAGAATTGCTATTTTGCATTCTAAATTAACACCTAGGCAAAAATATGTTGAATGGATGAAAATAAGAAGAAAACATGTTGATGTGGTTATAGGACCAAGATCAGCTGTTTTCACACCTGTTGAAAATATGGGTGTAATTATTGTAGATGAAGAACATGATTCAAGTTACCTTTCTGGACAAAATCCTAAGTATGATTGTGTTGAAGTTGCCATAAGAAGAGGATTGCTTACTAATGCGAAAGTAGTATTAGGTTCAGCTACCCCATCTCTTCAAACTATGAAAAGGGCAAAATCAAATAAAATTGAATTATTAAAACTCTCTAATAGAGCAAATAATGCTAAATTACCAAGTATCAATATTGTAGATATGACCAAAGAAATTAGATGTGGTAATAATACTATTCTAAGCAGAGCGCTATATATATCTATAAAAAAATCACTTGATAATAATCAGCAGATCATTTTATTAGTAAACAGAAGAGGCTATTCAAATTTCATATCTTGTAGAGCCTGTGGAGAAGTTATTAAATGTGATAGGTGTGATGTAACTATGACTTATCATAGTAATATAAATAAACTTAAATGTCATTATTGTGGAAAAACAATTGCTGCTCCATCTAAATGTCCAACTTGTGATAGCGATGATTTAGATTTGAATGGAATGGGTACTCAGCAGGCTGAATATTTTATAAAAAAGGTATTTAAAAAAGCTGTTGTATCTCGTATGGATATGGATTCTATGAATAATCTAGGAAATTACAGTGATATATATGAAAATTTTAGAAATCAAAAGATAGATATTTTGATAGGAACTCAAATGTTAGCAAAGGGCTTTGATTTTCCAAATGTTACTACAGTTGGAATTATGAATGCAGATTCAATTATCAATCTTCCTTTTTTTGATGCTTCAGAAAAAGCATTTGAATTATTAACTCAGGTTAGTGGAAGAGCTGGTAGAAGTAAGTTATTAGGAAGAGTTTATATTCAAACTTATCAGCCAGAAAATTACATTATACAGATGGCTAAAAATAATGATTATGATTCATTTTATAATTACGAAACAGAAATGAGAAAAAACTTTTTATATCCACCATATATATGTATAATAAATGTATGTTTGATATCGGCAGATGAAAAAAAAGTGATAGAAAATTCTCAAACTAAATATAGAGAACTTAAGACAATGTTAAAGGATCAATTATATAATGAAGGTATAAAGGTTTTTGAGCCAATGCCGAATTCTATATATAGAGTGAATAACGAATATAGAATAAATACTTATTTGAAAGTTGCATTGACTAAAGTTAGTGCAGTAAAAGATGTAATTAGAAAAGTGTATTTAAGTAAAAATTTGTATAAAACGAAATTAAGTATTAATATTAATACTGACAAAATTTAGGAGGAAATATGGCTATTAGAAACGTTAGAGTAGTAGAAGATGATATTTTAAGAAAAGAGTGTAGAGAAGTAAAAGAGATAACTGAAAGAGTAAATATATTATTAGATGATATGTTAGAAACAATGTATGCTACTAATGGAGTTGGACTAGCAGGTCCGCAGGTGGGAATATTAAAGAGACTATGTGTTATAGATGTAGATGATGGAAATGTATATAAAATGATTAACCCTATAATAATCGAAAGAAATGGTGAATGTGTTGATATAGAAGGATGTTTAAGTATTCCTAATGTAAATGAATATGTTATACGTCCTGAAAGTGTAGTGGCTAGATATTTTGATGAAAATGGCGATGAAATAGAGATTGAGGCTTATGATTTATTAGCTAGATGTATATGCCATGAGTTAGATCATTTAGATGGTGTTTTATTTACTGATAGAGCAAAAGAAGCAGATAAAGTAAAAGTTGAAGAATTATTAGAAAAGCAGAAGCAATTAGAGGAAGAATATTGCGATGAAGATTTTGAAGATGATTTAGAAATAATCGAAGAGTAAATTTGGAGGTGTTTTATGAAAATAATTTTTATGGGAACTCCGAATTTTGCAGTAAATACATTAGATGAGATATATAAAGCGGGACATGATATTCAGCTTGTAGTTACACAACCTGATAAGCCTTTTGGAAGAGGCAAAAAAATCAAAAAATCAGAGGTTAAACAAAAGGCAGAAGAATTAAATCTTGAAGTCTTTCAACCAGAAAAAATAAGAAAAAGTGATGCAATTGCTAAATTAGAAGAATATGATGTGGATTTAATCATAGTTGTAGCTTATGGGCAAATTTTGAGTAAAAAAATACTTGATATGCCTAAGTTTGGATGTATAAACGTTCATGCTTCTTTGTTACCAAAATTGAGAGGTGCAGCTCCAATTAATTGGTCTATAATAAATGGCGATAAAAAATCAGGTGTTACAACAATGATGATGGATATAGGTTTAGATACTGGTGATATGTTGCTAAAGTCAGAATGTGAGATAACTGAAAACATGAATGCTGGAGAATTAAATTCTCTTTTAAGTAATGCAGGAGCTAAATTACTGATTGAAACTATAAATAAAATTATAGATGGTAGTATATCTAGAATTCCTCAAAATCATGATGAGTTTACCTATGCACCTATGCTTGATAAAAGCATTGCTATGATAGATTGGCAAGAAAGTGCTGAAAAAATTCACAATAAGATTAGAGGGCTAAATCCTGATCAAGTTGCATGGTTTAAATATAATGATAATAATTACAAAGTATTTGCATCAGAAATTGTAGATACAGAAACAATAGAGCAAGCTGGAAAAGTTATAAAAACTGATAAAAAGGGTTTATTAGTTGCAACAGGTAAAGGAGTAATAAAATTACTTGAAATTCAAGCACCTGGTAAGAAAAAAATGAGAGCAGTAGATTACCTAAGAGGTAATAAAATTGATGATGGAGTATTATTGATTTAGAAAGGTATGTATGGAATATAATTTTAGAAAAAGTACTATTGATACTTTATTTAATATCATAGTAAGAGGTGGATATTCAAATATTGAGATTAATCACGGTATGAAAGAAGTAGAACCAAGATTAGAAAATTTATATAGAAAATTAGTTTTAGGTGTATTAGAAAACATGTATTTCATAGACTATGCACTTAGAAAAGTTTCTAATATGAAATTAAAAAGATTGGATTTAGACGTATTTGTATCTTTGAGACTTGCAGTTTATCAAATATTCTTTTTAGATAATAGCAAGGATTATATAGTTGTAAATGAGACGGTTGAATATGTAAAAGAATATATAGGATTGAAAGAATCTAAATATGTTAATGGAGTATTGAGAAATATAATTAGAAAAAGAGATTTTATAGAAAAATCTGTTGAAAAATTGAATTTTTCAGATTATTTATCTGTAAAATACTCATATCCAGTGTGGATGATTAACAAATGGATGAAACAATTTGGTAAAGATGAAATAGAGAATGTATTAGATAAAAATAATGCAGAGGCTAATTTAAATATAAGAGTAAATACGGAAAAAATAGATAGAGATGAATTATTGAGTTTATTATTGAGTAAAGAAATAAATGCAGAATTATCATCAATTGCAGATAAAGGTATTATAATTAATAGTATGTGTAATTTAGATAACTTGGAAGAATTTCAGACTGGATTATTTTCTATTCAAAGTGAAAGTTCTATGTTAGTTGGTCAAGTGTTAGACCCTAAAGAAGGATCATTTGTTGTAGATACTTGTGCAGCGCCTGGTTCAAAAACTATGGATTATGCTGAAAGAGTTGGAAAATCCGGAAAAATTATAGCTAGAGATATATATGAGAAAAAATTAGAATTAATTACAAATGATTCTGAAAGATTGAACTTGAAAAATATTAAGGTTGAAAAGTATGATGCTTCAGTGATAGATGAAAAGAACAAGGCAAAAGCAGATTATGTTGTAGTAGATGCACCTTGTTCAGGATTAGGAATTATTAAAAGAAAACCTGAAATTAAATTTAGAAGATTAGAAGAAGATATGAAGAATTTTTTCAATATTCAATATAATATATTATTAGCTTCTTCTCAAATGGTTAAAGTTGGAGGAGAGTTAATTTATTCTACATGTACAACAAATGTTGATGAAAATCAAAATATTGTGAGAAAATTTTTGAAGTATAACAAGAAATTTGAAGTTGTAGATATTAGTGATAAAATATCAGATGAAACTATGATAACTGAAGAGGGATTCGCGCTGATTTTACCACATGTTCATGAAATGGATGGATTTTTCATAGCTAAATTCAAAAAAAATAATATGTAATTTTTACTTAAGGAGTAATATGAAATATTTAGATAATATGACACTTTCACAGTTAGAAGATTTTTTTGAATCTATGGGTGAAAAAAAATTTAGAGCAAAACAAATATTTGAATGGATACATAATAAAAATATTAATAATTTCGATGAATGTACTAATATTGCTGCATCTTTAAGAGACAAGTTAAAAGAGGAAGCAATATTAACAGAAGCAGAAATTGTAGAAAGATTAGATTCTAAATTAGATGGTACAAAAAAATACCTATTAAAATTAGAAGATGATAATATTATAGAAACTGTATTCATGAAATATAGTTATGGAAACAGTTTATGTATATCATCTCAAATAGGCTGTAGAATGGGATGTTCATTCTGCGCATCTACTAAAAAAGGTGTAGTTAGAAACTTAACAGTAGGAGAGTTATTACAACAAATTTATGTTGTTCAAAAAGATACGGGTGAAAAAATAAATCATATTGTAATAATGGGGTCAGGTGAACCTATGGAAAATTACGATAATATGATAGAATTTTTCAATTTAATAAATCATGAAAAGGGTCAAAATCTAAGCTTAAGAAGAATTACAGTATCAACTTGTGGTATTGTACCAAAAATAATTGAATTAGCTGATTTGAATTTGCAGATTACTTTAGCTATATCATTACATGCATCTAATCAGAGTAAAAGAGAAGAACTTATGCCGATAGCTAGAAAATATGATTTAGATGAGTTGATGAAAGCTTGTGATTATTATATTAGAGAGACTAATAAAAGAATTACATTTGAATACATTTTGATAAACGAAGTGAATGATTCTGAGTTAGATGCCTTAGAATTAGTTAGATTATTAAAAAGAAGACTTTGCAATGTGAATTTAATTCCATATAATTCAGTGGAAGAGAATGATATAAAAACTTCTAAGAGACAGAGAGTTGTTAGATTTCAGAAAATATTAGACAAAAACGGAATAACTTCTACGATTAGGAGAGAACTAGGTAGTGATATAAATGCTGCTTGTGGGCAGTTGAGATATAAATATTTATATGATTAGTATAAAGTAGAGGAGTATTTATGAAGGCTTATTTTGGGACAAATGTAGGGCAAATTAGAGAAAAAAATGAAGATGATTATGTTCTATTAGAAAATGAGAGATATTTTTTATGTGCAGTTGCAGATGGTATGGGTGGATACAAAGCAGGAGAAATAGCAAGCGAAATTGTAGTCACGACAATTGGAAAGCATTTCATGGATTATACTGATGGAATAGCTTCAGATGTGAAAATTCCAATGATGATTTCTGAATCTATTAAATTAGCTAATAAACTTGTTCTGAAAGAATCATCTTTGAATGAAGAATTTTCAGGTATGGGTTCAACAATTACATTGGCTGTAATAGATAAAAAAGATAAAGTTGCTTATGTAGGTAATGTAGGTGATAGCAGAACTTATTTAATTCGAGGAAATATAATTAAACAGATAACAGATGATCATTCATTTGTTAGAGAGTTGGTAAAAAAAGGTGAATTAACTGCAGTTGAAGCTGAAACATATGATAAAAAAAATATTATAACAAGGGCCTTAGGTAGTGAAGAAAATGTTAGAGAAGATATTTTCGAGATAGATTTACACGCTAACGATAGACTATTACTTTGTTCAGATGGGTTAACAAATAATGTAGATGAAAACTGTATACTGAGAGAAATAGAAGAAAGCTCAAAAAATAGCATTAAGAATTTGATTGATATCGCAAATCAAAATGGCGGTACAGATAATATTACATTAATAGTTGTAGATTGTTAGTAGGAGTAAAATATGATTGGAAGAATATTAAATAATAGATATAAAATTGACAAGAAAATAGCACTTGGTGGAATGAGCATTGTGTATAAAGCAAAAGATCAAGTATTAAATAGAGATGTAGCAATAAAAGTATTGAAAGAAGAACATACGACTGATGAGGACTTTTTAGAAAAATTCAAACAAGAACCTTTATCAGTAGCAGCTTTAAATTGCCCTAATATAGTTAATGTATATGATACAGGAGTAGATGATGGCATTTATTTTCTGGTTATGGAATACATAGATGGTATGGATTTAAAAGAATATTTGAAGCAACATGGCAGATTATCTGAGCAAGAGGCTTTGAATTTTTCAATACAGATAGCTACGGCACTTAAACACGCGCATGAAAATAATGTTATACATAGAGATATTAAACCTCAAAATATAATGATAAATAGGAATAAAGTAGCAAAATTAACAGATTTTGGTATAGCTAAGGGAGCATCTACATCTACAATTAATGGAACAAAAGATGTAATAGGCTCAGTTCATTATTTATCACCTGAGCAAGCTAGAGGTGGATATATAGATGATAAATCAGACATATATTCTTTAGGTGTAGTTATGTATGAAATGATTACTGGCCTTGTTCCTTTTGATGGAGAAAATTATGTAACTGTTGCTATGGCACATTTGAATGCTGAAATTCTACCGCCATCAGAAAAAGTAGATAATTTAAAAATATCTAAGGGTTTTGAAAGAGTTATAATGAAGTGTCTGCAAAAACATCAAAGTTATAGATATCAGAACGCTAATAGATTATTGCAAGATTTAACACTATTAAGTGTTAACAAAGAGCCAACAATCATAGAAGTAGACAGAAATTTTGATGATAGTAAATATTCAACAGTGGTAGTAAAAAGAGAAGACATGAATAAAATGGATAGAGAAAATAATATGAAAAATGATAAGGAAAAAGCTTTTGATGATTTTTTCAGTAAAACTGATGATATAAATAAAGAAGATAGGACAAAAATAGTTGTTGAGAATAAAACTAGTAAATTTGATAAAATCACTAAAAAAACTAAGATAAATTCAAATAAAGAAGTAAGTAAAAAGAAAATAGATAAAAAAGATATTTCTAAAAAGGATAAGCCCAAAAATACTGATGATAAAGGTAAAAACTTTATACATGGAATGATGGGATTCTTTGCTGCACTCATAATTGCAGTTGTAGGTGGATATTTGTTGATATCTAGTTTGTTTATACCAAAAGAAGTAGAAGTACCACAATTGATTGGCTTAACAGAACTTAAAGCTAAAGAAGCATTAGAAGGAAAAAATCTGCTTATTAAAGTTAACAGGAGAATTTTCGATGCTGAATATGAAGAAGGAACTGTTATTTCGCAAAGTGTGGACGATGGTAGAGATGTTCAAGAAAAATCAATAATTGGAGTTACAATAAGCAAGGGTGTAGAGCAAGTGGCAGTTCCAGATATAATTGGAAAATATTCTGTAGAAGCAGAAGCTTTGCTAAAAACAAAGGGATTGTCTTTTGGAGAAAAGAAATATGAATTTAGTTCTCAGTATACTAAAGGTATGATTATAGAACAAGCTCCTGGAGAAGACACTCAGATAGAAACAGGTCAAACTGTAGATGTTGTTTTATCTAAAGGAAAAGAGATAGTATATACAGAAGTACCAGATCTTTTGAGTTTGGATTTAAATACAGCTAAAAATTTGCTTTCATCAAAATCTCTTAGGGTTAGAGTTCATGAAGATTATAGTGATGAAGTATTAGAAGGAAGAATTATTTCACAAAACTATAGAGCTTATTCTAGTGTTGAAGAGGGAACATATATAACTATTACTGTTAGTTTAGGTGTTGATCCTGAAAAAGTAGAGGAAGATACTAATACTGATGATACAAACGCAGATGGAAATGCAGAAGAAGAGACAAGTGGTGAAGATGCAGAAAATCCATCTGAAAATATAGAAGAAGATAATTCAATGAAAAAAAGTCAATTGAATATACCTTTGAGCAAAGATAATGAAACAGCAGATGTTAAGATTTATGATGTAACAGATGGTTCAGAGAGATTGGTTTATGATAAAGTTGTGGATACAGCACAAGGAAGTTTGATTGTATCTGTAGAAGGAAGAGGTATTAAAAAATATAAAATATATGTAGGTAATACTGTATTAGTCGACGCAGACGGAAATGAATTTGTAACAGTAACTTTTCAATAGTATAGGAGAAATATGCAGACAGGAATAATTATAAGAGGTGTTGGTGGTAATTATTACGTTGATACTGAAGACAAAATATACAAGTGCAGAGCAAGGGGGAAGTTTAGGAAAAAAAACATTAAACCTTTAATTGGTGACGAAGTAGAGATAGAGTTAACTAATAAATCTGATGTAGAGGGATTTATAATAAACATACATTCTAGAAAAAATAGTTTTATTAGGCCGACAGTTGCAAATATTGATCAATTAATTATAGTAACTACATTATATAGACCTACTTTAAGTTTTTTACTTTTAGATAAAATGATTGTAAATTCAGAATTAAATAAATTGAAGCCTATAATTTGTTTTAATAAATGTGATTTAATAGAAAAAGAAGATAGATTGAAATTGAAAAAAGTATATGAAAATACAGGATATAACATGATTTTTACTTCAACTATAACTGGAGAAGGAATAGAAGAGCTAAAAGATGCAATGTGTGATAAATTATCACTATTCACTGGACCATCTGGAGTTGGTAAATCTTCATTAACTAATTATTTAGATGAAAGATTTGAACTGAAAACAGGAGAAATTAGTGAGAAATTAAATAGAGGAAAAAATACAACTAGGCATGCTGAAATTTACAAGTTAGATTTTGGAGGTAGAGTTATAGATACACCTGGATTTAGTTTATTAGATTTACATGAGACATCTTTTGAAGGATTGCTTTCTTCTTTTGTTGAAATAAAAGAATACAGTTATAATTGTCGATTTAATGATTGCAAGCATTATAAAGAACCAGATTGCTCAGTTAAAGCTGCGGTAGAAGCAGGTAATATAAGCAAAATAAGATATGATAATTATATAAAATTATATGAAGAAATAAAATCAAGAAAAAAATACTAATTAGGGAGAACATATGAATTACTTATCACCATCATTATTATCAGCGGATTTTTCAAAATTAGCGGATGATATAAAAATTATTGAAGACGGCGGGGCTCAAATGGCTCATTTAGATATTATGGATGGACATTTTGTACCAAACATTTCATTTGGTTCAGCTATAGTTAAATCACTTAGAAAACATTCTAATCTTATATTTGATGTTCATTTGATGATTGAAAATCCAGAACAATATATACCTTGCTTTATAGAGGCAGGCAGTGATATTATAACAGTTCACTATGAATCAACTCACCATGTTCATAGAGCATTACAACAGATAAAAAATGCAGGTATAAAGGCTGGAGTTGCTTTGAATCCAGGAACGCCAGTAGAAGTTATTTATGATCTACTTGGAGAGTTAGATATGGTTTTGATAATGAGTGTAAATCCAGGATTTGGCGGTCAAAGTTTTATTGAATTTTCAAAAGATAAGATTAAAAAACTTAGAAATGAAATAGAAAGAAGAAATTTACAGGTAGATATACAAGTTGATGGCGGAGTTAATTTAAATAATGTAGAAGAAATAGTAGAATGTGGTGCTAATGTTATAGTAGCAGGTTCAGCAATATATAAATCGGAAAATGTTATAGAGACAACCAAAGAGTTTCTTGAAAGGATGCAATAATGAGAGCTATAATTATTGCTGGCGGAGATAAAATGAGTAAATCATCAGTTTCATATATTGAAACTGGTGATTTCGTTATTTGTGCAGATAGAGGATTGAACTACGCCTATGAAAATGAGATAAGACCAAATTTGATCGTAGGTGATATGGATTCAGTTAGTTTAGATATACTAAAAATGTATGCTGATGTTGAGCAAATAAAGTTTAAAGCGGAGAAAGATTTTTCGGATTCTGAATTAGCTATAAATATTGCTGTAGAAAGAGGATATAACGATATTATAATGTTTTCGGCTACAGGTACAAGAATTGATCACAGTTTAGCTAATATAATGATGATTGGAAAATATTATGAAGAAGGTGTAGAAATCAGTATAATCAATGAGTATAGTGAGATACGTATATTAAAAGAAAACAACGTTTTCAAAGAATTTAATTACGATTTTTTTACTATTATTCCACTTTCAAGAAAATTAGAAGGGCTAGATATTTTTAATGCTAAGTATGAGCTTAGAAATAAAACTGTCAATTTTGGAGATACCCTTTGTGTTTCTAATGAGGCACTCAATAATGAATTAAGAATAAGCAAACAAAAAGGAAACGCTATCCTGATATTAACAAACGAAATTTAAAAATTAAGATTTTATTAAGCAATAATTCGAAATTAATTAAAAAAATAATGTTTTCCTAGGAAATAAATTATTATAATACTAAGATTTCCAAGTATATTGACAAATCATTGAATATCTAGTATAATACAGTATATTTGTAGAACGGTTTATCTACATATATAAAATCGAAACGTCTAGAAAACGTTTCAAAATTATGGAGGGAAAAATGAAACAGACTAAAACTTTTAAAGTTGTAGTTGCTTTATTATTAGTATTCACGATGATGTTTTCCGTTGTTGCTTGTGGAAACGATACTAACACTGATACTGATAATAACACTACTGAAAACAATGATCAAAATACTGATCAAAGCGGAGAGGATACTTCAAACGAAGATTCATCTAACGAAACTACAGAACCAGTTGCTGATGCTAAATATACATACAATGATGTAGATGCAGGATCACCAAAAAAATGGAATCCACATGAGTGGGAAACAAATGATGATTCTTATATCATGACTTATACTCAAATGGGTCTAGTAGATGCTCAGCTTAATGCAGAGGGAAATTCTTATGAATTTGTTTACGAGATGGCTACTGAAGCACC
>Ga0193962_1001202_pt1 | contig 12115 bp, 12 predicted proteins | sample FB_5_MG_FD_140335 | JGI IMG/M metagenome (GOLD analysis project Ga0193962, IMG submission 140335) | Microbial mat bacterial communities from the Broadkill River, Lewes, Delaware, United States - FB_5_MG | ecosystem: Environmental > Aquatic > Freshwater > River > Microbial mats | place: USA...
ACTTTTTTTGGGTATAAAATATCGACTATGCTTTTTTCTGCTCATTAAAGCAGTATATTCAACATAGTTTTGATCCAACTCTAAATCTTGTGAAATACGTCTTGATAATTTCATATAGCTGCCACCTTCACTACTAGACCAGAATTCTTACGTTTATACTTCCTATTCAGAAATTTCGCTCTTAGCTTATTATGTCTTGAAACATCTAACCTAAACATAATATTTCTATAATCATATTCGCTACATGGATTTATTGAAATAAAACCTTGGTCATTGATAATAACTAAATCCAGGCTGTTCATTAATTCAAGTATTTGAGTCAATTGTATTTTCTTTGTAGTTTTATTATTCCTATTGCTAAAATATTCAAAAGAGGTGAACCCTTTGACGAATTTATATATATGTATGAGTTGATTCTTTTGTATAGGTTGCAACAATGTTACCAATTCTAATAGTTCATATACAAATGGATTCAAATGTACTTTTCCACTGTCCAGATTCAACCTAAACTTTTTATTTTTTTCTATGAAGCCTATGAATGAATCTAATACTGCTGGAGAACTAAAAGGAGCTTGCATCTCTGCAAAAATCACTCTTTTTTCATCTCTGTTTTGTACTTTTTTTATAGGGCCATCATTAATAAATGTGTTTTTCCCATAATGCTCTTTACCGTTTATTACTAATAATTTATCAAGTAGTTCATCTCGCATTGCAAAAGCTCCTAGTTCACAAGCGGTGCCATAACTTTCCACAAATAATATAATTCCATCACTTAATTCCGCCAACAATTCTTCAAAAGATAATAAATCAACAGTATTAAGATCAAATATACTAAATAATCGTTCTGAATACACACTAATAATATCATTTCGATTTTTGGAGTATAAATCAGAAATTAATTGCCTATTTCCTCCGCCATCAATATTTATGTCTTTTCCACATAAAAAAACAAACTTAGGTAACATCTCTTTAGTTAACTCTAAGTCTCTTTTCCTATGAGCCCTCTTTAATTCTAAAAGTAACTCATACGGATATAAATTCCAATCTATAGATTTTACCAATACTACACCTCTTTTCAAAAGGGTTTCTACAAGAAGTGATAATCGACGATCAGAGATTCGGAGAACTCTGAGCGTTGATTATCACGCATAATGTCGTACAATTTTTCTGCCCCTGCTTACACAAGGAATATAATTAAATAATTTCCTAGAAACCCTTTTACAATCACACTAATTATAGCATATATTCCCATTAAAGATATATCCTTATTATATTGTCATATATAATCATTATTACAACCTACAATTCATGATTGTATCTTTTCTAGAGAGTAGAAATTCTATCATAAATATTTTTTAGCTCAACTATATCTAAATCTAGTATTGGCTCGTACATAAATGAATTTAAGTGAATACTTTCAGGAGTCATTATGTTTACACTTTCCATAATCTTTTGTTCTTCGCTCATCCCTAACTGTGAAAAACCTTCATATAATTTTCTTGTTTGATTCCCCTTCGTACTTACCATGTGTAAATAGTCTGTTGAATTTCCATTATGAATTGATTTTCCATTTCTCCATGTGAACTGAATATTTGATTTCCCAATTTCTTTTATCATATACTCCTCAGCCTTTAATCGTGTTGCCATCGAAAGTATTATTTTATTTTCTAGCTTTGTATCAGCTACTGTTATAGTACTGGCTACAGTATAAATTGAATCAATTATTGAATGACTATCAATATTGTCTATAAAACTATCATTACCAATATATTCCTTGTAAATTAGTTGTAGAACATCGAAACTCAACTTTTTACTATCAGCCTTTAGATGCAATACATTCGTTAATAAATCATAATCTTTATCTATTGTCTGATAATCATTTATATTCTTATCTACTCCATATTCAATCAAATTTCTTACTAAAGGTATCAACGCAATTGTATTTTTCAGATTTAATTCTTTTTTCCATACATCAAATGGTTGTTTTTGATAATGCTCGACCTCAAATACTATTTCTTCATTTCTTCTAGTTGCAAAGTATTTATTATCACGGGGCATGTCAAGCCGACTGCACACAGTTCTATAAAAATCAAAATTATGTGATAATATTAATAAGTTGAAGTTACTATTCTCCGCCATTTCACTTAAATACTCAATAATTGAATATTTATTTTTATAGTCAAATGAATCAGCAATATCATCAATGATTATCAATATTTCTTTACCATCACGTCTAATCTTCTCAAGATCAAATATTATATTCAATAGATATAAAGCGCGTCTCTCACCTTGACTAAGAGTATCCTTTGTCTCCATTTCAACTCTATTATACGTTTTGCAATTCTCAGGTGACAAATTCTCTTTATCTCCATCTTTGAAAAAGCTAAATACTATCTTCGGCAAACTTTCACCGATTATAGCACTTTTCAAATTATCAATATCCATACAAAACGGTACTGAAAATCGACTATTAAAAATATTTAACGCCTCTTGCCAAGGTGTTTTATCGAAATCTGCATTTGCAATCTGTGTTTCTAACTTCTGATACAAAACTTTTAGTTGATCATACTTATCTTGATTCTTTTTAAAATATGAGAGCCATAGCTTTTTCTTAAATCCATCTAGCTTATCAATCTTCAGCTCTTCAATAATATGAGGATTGTTCTCTAGAATATCCTTTAATATAATTCCTTTTGCATCACTAAGTTGTGCTTCTATTGCTTTAAACTCATTACTACTCTGCAGATTATTCTCTATATCTTTAATTTTTGAGTTTAACTCAGTCAAATTCCCGATATTCTCATTTCCAGCAAGTGAGAGTCCATTATTTTTTACAAAAAAATTGCTTTTCTTCAATTCTTTTTGTATTTGCTTTAGTTTTGGTAAGGTAAATTTTCCTTTATCAAAAAAACTATATTCAGTATAGATTTCATCACTTTTTTTTAAAAAGTCATTAATTTTATTTTGAAAATCAATATCTCTTATTTTTTTTACTACTGTTGGATCAAATATATTTGAATAATAAATTGATGAGAAATCAACCTCTAAACTATCAATATCTATATTATTTATATTCAATAATATACTTGACTCTTCAAACCCTAGATCTTGCATTACTTTAGGTTCTAAATCGAGTATTTTTTTTCCTTGTACCGTTTTAGTCAATTTTATCCCAGATAACTTTGAAATTTCCTCTAATAATTTTTTTCTTGCCACAAATATCTCTTTTAGTGAATCCTTCATTGTATTATCAACTAATAGCGATGCAACATTATCAGACTCATATGAGTTTTCAAATGATTTAATCACAAAGACCTCATCTTTAGAAATATTTTGTCCATCTCTTTTTATACTTAATATTGTTGGAGTGCAACCAAAAATCTCGTCACATACTAAATCGGTTTTGTTATCCTGAATGCTTTTAAACGATTTTGTCAGCGATGTTTTCATAAGACCATTTCTTGCATAAACCACATTCACATTAGATTTTTCATAGTTAAACTCATGGTATAATTTTTTTATACCATAACAATTTTGAAGTTCTAATCTGAGCTTATTCATAACTTTTCCTCCTAATATATCCTGAGATTTATTTTTTTGTTTCAACTATCCATATTAATTATACTTTTAATATACCCTACTTACTAATACACGAGCATCAATACAATCATAAAAATAAAAGCCCATCTCAAATATTTTGAGATAGGCTTTTATAACAATATATTTTATTCAAGCTAAGATAGTCTTTCCAACGCCTACACAAAAACCGCATCACTTGTGATATGCATGCCCATTCATAATCCTATAAGCCCTATAAATTTGTTCTACCAATACAACTTTCATCAATTGGTGGGGAAAAGTCATTTTAGAAAAGGACAATTTAAAATTGGATCTCTTAATCACCTTATCCCCTAATCCTAAACTCCCACCTATAATAAAGGTCACATCACTTTTACCACTAAGCGCTAAACAGTTCATCTTGTCAGCAAGTTCTTCAGATGAAACTTGTTTGCCATCAATGGCAAGGGCAATAACATACTCCCCGTCTTTTATTTTCGAGAGAATTCTATCGCCCTCCTTATCTTTAACTTGAATCATTTCTTTATCTGAAAGACTTTCTGGACATTTCTCATCACTAACTTCTATTTCTTCTAACTTACAATAAGCGCCTAGGCGTTTAGTATACTCCTTAACTGCATTTACAAAGTATTTTTCTTTAATTTTACCGACTGTTATTACTTTAATTTTCATGAATTTATCCTTTATAAAACACCGTATTCATTTTGAATATAGACATCTTCTCTATTATTGGGATTTACCTTAAGACTTACTTGTTGACCGATCGTAACAGTATGAATCATATGCATGGGAATCAAAAACTCCTTTGTTACCTGATAGGCCTGTCCTTGATAATGCTGAATATCTAAAGTTACTTTATAAGCCTTAACTTTATTGATTTTTGTCCGTGTATCTATAACATTTGTAATAGTCCCTTCTATTGCATCATATGTTGAAAAATCGATATTTTTCCCTTTATTTAACTTCATTACTTTTACAATAGATGCAATAATAAGTGGCATCGACAAAACAATGGCCCCGCCATGTAACATCATAGACAATTTAGCAACAGAAACACCTTCACCAATTTCCATTGTAGCGTTAGCAAGATCACCACCAAGCGCCCCTATAAAAAACACATGTGCCTTTAACTGATAAATTATATAAGCAAGCATTACTAATATATAAGCTACTGGTAGTACTGTTAGCTTAATAATCCAATTAGGATTAATTAACATGGACCCCAACATACAAACCATTGTAATTGCAAATAAAACCACACAGCACTTTAATAATATTAAGCCCACGCTTCCTGATACAAATATCCCGATAAGTGGTACCATTGCTGCGATTATTGCAGTCAATATACCAAATACCATGGTTAACGTTCTTAGTTTTCTCTTCATTGATCACTACATCTCCTAGTTATATATTTTTCCAATATAACTAGTATACAATAATTTACATAGAACTACTAAACTAAAGGACTTTTAGCATTCTTATATCAACATGCCATACTTGTTTCTAATTGATCAGCATCACCGCTAACTCGTGCATCCTTATAAAGCACAAGTGCTGTTATCGCAATGGCCAAAGCATCTGCGATTGGTGTCGCATACCAAACGCCATTAATACCAAAGTACTTGGGTAATATAAGTACTAATGGTAATAAGAAAACAAATTGACGTAGCATGCCAAGAACCATTGATTTACGCCCTTGAGCGGTTGATTGGAAATAGGCAACACCCATCAAATTAATGCTAAGAAGCGGCAACATAGCTATGAAAATTCTCAATCCGTTAACAGCAACATCAATTGTAGAAGAACCACTTTCTAAAAACAAACCAATAAAGGTCTCCGGGAACAATTGTAGAATTGCAAAAACTGTCGTCGAAAAAACAACACCAATCCCCATCCCATATTTCATGGTTAAAATAACACGTGCCCTCTTACCAGCACCATGATTATAACCAATAATTGGTTGCATGCCCTGAGTAACGCCCATAATAGGCATTATAAAAAATGTAAAGAGACTATTAATTGCACCCATAGACGTAATGGCTGCAACACCACCATACAATCCTAATCCTCTATTTATAAAGCTCATAGCAACACTTGTACCAATTGTCGAAGCGAATGTGGAAAATCCAATTGCCACAATTTGAGTCACAACTTTTACGTCAGGTAACAAATCTTTAATTGTAACACGCAGTTGACTTTGACCTCTTAAATAAAAACTTAATAAGATAGAAAGTCCTGCAAACTGTCCAATAATTGTGGCATATGCTGCACCTTCAACCCCCATATTGAATTTTACAATAAAAACATAATCCAAAAGAATATTTGCTAAAGCAGAGGCAAGCATAGCGACCATAGATAAAAGTGGCTTTCCTTCTGTTCTAACAGAACTATTTAAAGTAAAGCTGACCATCTGAAAAATAAAGCCTGCAAGTATGATACGCATATAATCCATTGCATACCCTAAGACTTCTGGTGTTGCACCAAAAATGCTTAGTAAATATTGTAAATTCATTGAAACTATTAAAAGTGTAATACCTGTCACAATAAAACCAAAGCTAAGCGTATTGCTAAATACATGATTTGCACCTGACTGATCGTTCTCACCTAAGCGAATTGCCAGTAATGAAGCACCACCAGCACCAATTAAACTCGCAAAAGCAAAAATAATCATCATCACAGGAAAAACAACCGTAAGTCCTGCAAGTGCAGCTTCTCCAGCATATTGGCCAATAAAAATTCTATCCACGACATTGTAAATTGCATTCACTAACATTGCTACTACTGCTGGCAATGAATACATTGCTAGCAATTGTCCTATAGGCTTTTGCCCTAATTCTTTTGATTTATCCATAAGTAATTTCCTTTCTGCTCGCATGGTTAGATTTCTAACTTTTCGTTTTCTAACATATATTATAACATGCGATTTCAAAAAGTAAATAGTTAGAAATCTAAACTTTTTATAAATTATTATTGTTTACTTAAAAACTTAATGAATAAAAAATAACACCCTGTGAATTACTCACAAGGTGTTCCAAAATCATTCTCTGCACTTACTTCTTTCAAAATATTATTCACTACATCTAATGCCTCTGACAATTTAGCCATTTTCTTTTCGTCTAACTTATCAAATTGGACTTCTAAAAAGTCTCGATGCTCTTGAATAAAGCGTTTTGCTAATGATTCACCAGCTTCTGTTAAAGTTAACTCATAAACACGACGATCTTTTTCACTCCGCTCATTTTTTGCATAACCTAATTTAATTATTTTATCTGCTACAGTTGTAAAGGAACCCTTCTCTATATTTAGCAACTGACTCATTTCTGACATTGTCGTCTTCCCTTTAAAATGTAAATTAACAATTGCACGCATATGTCTATGCTTTAACCCTTCAGGTAATTTAGTCTGCTTAAAAAAATTTTTAAATAAGTTATACTCAACAACTGCATGCATTTCGAACAATGCATTTAAATTCTTTTCCATCAACATAGTAAGACTCCCCACAGCTCGTTTGATTAGATTTCTAACCATATACTATCATGAATTCATTTTCTTGTAAATATAATTGAATAGTGCTAAACTAAACATGTATTAATTGGAGGAAGAAATGGTAGATAATCAATTTACAAAATCAGCTATGTTAAATAGAATAACTGCTGCGATCTTTAGTAAATCGTATAGACAAAGACGCAAGTGGGATAATCTAATTTAATAATGGTAAATTTTGTAAGTTGTCAATAGTAGAATTACGCAACAGGCAATGCCTGTTTTTTTATACTTTAAATAGTATACTCTAGAGCTTATAACTTATATAAGCTCTTTTTTTGTTCAAAAATTGAAATACAAGGAGATTATTATGAATTTAAAATCAAATATAAAAAAAGACTACCTCTTCCTCTTCCTTTCAACAGCAGGACTTTCTAATGCAATTTGGGTTCTTTACTTAGCTTATAAGGGCATGAGTCTTGTAGAAATTGGCTTACTAGAATCAATTTTTCACTTAACTTCATTTACAATGGAATTGCCAACTGGCATTGTCGCTGATTACTTTGGTCGCAAAACGTCACGCATCATTGGTCGTCTCATGGCTTGTTTATCAACGATACTTATGATCCGAACAGGATCCTTTTTAGGCTTTGCTATCGCTTTTTTTATTCAAGCACTTGCTTATAATTTAGAATCAGGTGCTGGCGATGCCCTCATATATGATACCTTACTCACTCTTAATGAAGAAGGCAACTACATGAAAATAAAAGGACGACAAGAGTGGTCTTATCAAAGTGCTTCGGTTTTTTCCATGTTAATTGGTGGCTATGTTGCAACTTTTAGCTATAATCTTGCTTATATCATTACTTTAGCAATTAATGTGCTTGCCCTTATTCAATCCTTTAGTTTTGTGGAGCCAACACTCCATAAACAAGATAGTGAGAAACCACTTAGCATCACTGCCCATCTCAAGAACAGCATTCAGGCAATTCAAGATAATCGACAAATTTTAACCTACGTTTTTTTTATAGAATGTTTTTCTGTTTTTTATACGACAATCTATTTTTATATCCAAAACTACTTTAAATCTATCGGACATAATGAATTTTGGATTGGAAGCGTCATTGCAACTGCCTCTCTTGCAAGTCTATTAACTTCAACAAAAGCTTATAAAATAGAAAAACACCTTGGCCGTAAAACACTTATTTACACTGCTGGCATCTTTGCATTATTCCTATTTGGAATTGTTGCTTTTACTAAATTTGATACACTGGCATTTATAGGTCTTGCAATGATGGAAAGCTTACTATTTGTTGTTTTCTCTGATTATATCAACCAACTAATACCATCAGAAAATCGCGCAACCCTTCTTTCATTCAAAGCCATGATGTTTAGTGTCATGATGGTGGTTTTATTTCCTATTATTGGATGGGTTGCTGATCACTATGGATTTGATCGTGCCTTCCAAAGTGTCTTCCTCGTCTCAGTCCCTGTTATGATTTACACGGCTCATAAACTTCATAAGGAAATTGATCAAAAGCTGCAATCATAAAAAAAGCATGCATGACCACTCAAAAGTGGTCATGCATGCTTTATCTTTTTTAGTTATTATTAATATTCACATCTAAATGGGGATATGGAATGTTAATATTTGCTTCATCAAATGCAGCTTTTACTTGCTCCATTAAATCAAAATGAACAGCCCAATAATCTGAAGTTTTACACCACACGCGCACCGTAAATTCAACAGCACTATCACCATGTGCTGACATCCTTACAAATGGCTCAGGATTATGATCAATCAACTCATGCGACTCAATTACGCTATGAATAATTGCTTTCACTTCCCTTGTAGAAGACTCATAACCAACACCAAACACAAGATCAACACGTCTCTTATTATTAGCAGAGTAATTAATAATACTACCGTTAGACAAAATACCATTTGGAATCACAATTTCTTTATTGTCTGGTTCTGTTAAATAAGTATAAAAAATTGTAATCTTGCTAACGACCCCTGCATGACCGCCACCATCAATGAAGTCATCAACTACAAAGGGTTTAAGAATCAAAATAAGTACACCACCAGCAAAGTTAGACAAACTTCCCTGTAATGCAAGGCCAACAGCAAGACCCATAGCACCAAGCACAGTAATAAACGTCGTCATCTGTACACCAAGCATACCTGCTACTGTTATAAATAATACAACTTTAAGTAACATTCGAATAAGTGACTCCAAAAACAACCGAACCGTCTTATCCATTTGTGTTTTCTCAAATGCCTTATCAATAATCTTTGAAACGTATTTAATTACTCTTAATCCCACATACAGTACGACCAATGCATACAATATTGTTAAACCCATATCATAGGCTAACGTTAATAATTTTTCCATAATAATCCCCCTTACAATCATTCTATATACCCATATTACACTGAATTCCACAAATTTTATAGACCTTTGACTATATTTATTAGAAAAGGGTATACTGTAAATAATAAACAAAAGGAGGTTTTCTATGTTTAAACACATTCCAAATCTACTAACGATACTTCGTTTATTGCTTGTCCCTGTTTTCCCTGTGGTTTATTTCTCAACAACACCTAATGCAATGTACTATGCTTTAGGTATTTTTATTGTTGCAGGCATTACCGATGTTTTAGATGGGTATATTGCAAGAAAGTATCAATTAACTTCAGTTATTGGCACTGCACTTGATCCACTTGCAGATAAACTTATGTTACTAACAGCCCTTACTTGCTTATATATGTCTAGTCATTTACCCTTTATCATTTTAGTGATTATGTATATCAAAGAATTCACCATGATGCTGACAGGTGTTTATATGTATTTCCACAAAGAGAATGTTGTTGTAGCATCAAACCTATTTGGAAAACTAGCAACTGTTATATTCTCCTTAGCAGTGGTCTTAACAATGCTGTTACCTCATAGCCAATTTCATATCATCTTACTTTATATAGCTTTGTTATTTAAGCTAATGGCTTTTACAAGTTATACCCTTAATTTTTTCAGAAACGCAAAAAAGCAAATGAGCGCATAGCGCTCATTATTTTTTTATAATTTCTGCTCTATTCACCTGTAAATTGATCTACCAAATCATTTAAATAATCTGGCTCCATATACCCTGGAACACCACCCAAAAGAATCCCTTCAGGTGTAATAAAGTACGTTGTTGGTGTGCCCGACACCATATAAGCCGTTGATACATCCGCGCCTGAATCCATTAAAACTGGAAATGTATACCCCTTTGATTCAATAAAAGGTTTTACTTCGTCCAGCTCTTGCGCTATATCTACCGCTAGAACTACCACATTCTCATTATTATCCATAACAGCTTGTAAATGCGGTAACTCTTTTACACAGTAACTTCACCAAGTCGTCCAAAAATTAAGAAGAACAAGTTTCCCCCTATAATCACTCAGCTTAACAACCTCACCCGAAAGTGTTTTCAAAGCAAAATCCGGTGCAAGTTGCTCACGTTCTAAAGTAGCCTCTGGATCTAGCATACCAAGTTCTACTTCAACAGTTTCACTTAACACTACTTCTGACGACTTTTCTTCTGACGACTCTTCTGTCACATTTTCTTTCATTACGCCCTCTTCTGCTACTCCGTCAACATCTACTTCAAAAGCTGAGGACGCTACTTGCTCCTCAACAGTTGCTGGTGGAGCATTTTCTTGAACGATCTCCTGCTCTGTGCAGCCAGCCACTATAGCCGAAGCTACAAGAAGAAACATGAGGAGTATAACTCTGTTCATCTTCATAGATCCACTTCCTTTCATCATGTCTAAACAAATAAATTACTTATTAAAATTACTTTATCAAATAATATAAGAAGGCCAAATATAACAAGTATCCAGCCCGTAATCTTAGGAAACCAGCTTGCACCATTTTCTAGTCGATCAAGTAAACGATTAAAGCCCTTCATAAACATTGCAGAAAACATAAAAGGCACGGCCATTCCTAATGAATAAATACCCAATAAATATACCCCTTGTGAAACTGTATCGCTTGTACCTGCATAAATTAAAATCGAAGCTAATACAGGTCCAAAACAAGGCGTCCAACCAGCAGCAAAGGCAATTCCCATAATATATGCACCACTGCGTCCATTTATTTTAACTGGAAAATTCATTCTATTTTCTTTTCGTAAAGAATTAATTGACAATAGGCCCGTCATACTTAATCCGAAAACAATAATAATCAAACCACTTATCTTGGAAAACATACTTCTATAGCGTATAAACACTTGTCCAAGAACACTTGCAGAAGTTCCCATAATCATGAAAATAGTTGTAAAACCTAAAACGAAAAAAAATGTTCTCGTTAACATCATTTTTCGAGTAGGCTCTAAATCACTGTCACCATATCCAGATATATACATAATATAAGCTGGAACAAGCGGCAAGATGCAGGGTGAAAAAAATGATAATAAGCCCGCGATAAAGGCCATGGTCGTTGATACTTCTTGTGCAAACAAAATATCCCCTCCTTTTATTTTATTATACACACATTTACTTTGAAATACTCAACAATTGAGAATTGTTATCAAAATATTCACATATATAAAACTATCGAAAAAAGCCTTCTACATGCAAGGCTTGCACATAGAAGGCTTTATATTCATTATTCTAATGGTTTTAATTGTTCTTCGCCATTTAGATCCTTTATAAACTGAACCAATAGATCAATCTCTGAATTCATATCTTCTAAACTCACAACTTCACTTGGCGAGTGCATATAGCGTAATGGCAGTGATACCAATGCCACAGGAACTCCTTTTCCAGAAAATCTAATTTTATCTGCATCTGTACCTGTCGTTCGCGGTGTTACTTCGTATTGAAGTGCAAGATCACATTTTCGTGCTGCTTCTTCTAACAACTTATTTATTTTAAAATTAATAGGCGCACCCTTTGAAAGAACTGGCCCTTTTCCAAGTTGAACATCGCCATCTTTCTTAGGGTCAAGACCTGGATAATCTGTGGCGAATGTAACATCACAAGCAATCCCCATTGAAGGTTCTATATGAC
>Ga0193962_1001206_pt1 | contig 12095 bp, 11 predicted proteins | sample FB_5_MG_FD_140335 | JGI IMG/M metagenome (GOLD analysis project Ga0193962, IMG submission 140335) | Microbial mat bacterial communities from the Broadkill River, Lewes, Delaware, United States - FB_5_MG | ecosystem: Environmental > Aquatic > Freshwater > River > Microbial mats | place: USA...
CCTAGCCTAGAGTGGTTAAATGCCATGATGGAGACTAGTGGATGGGGGTCTTTTATCTGATTTGGGTGAGAGCCTGAGGGACGGCAAAATGCCCAATAGAGTCTAGCTTCCATATCTTGGTGATAGATATATCGCTCATCTCCAATAGCCTCAAAGTCATCTTCATCTTTGATACTATCGACCTCATCTTTATAGGTTAAATTGAATAACTCTTCCATAATTCTCAAACTTTTTTATATTTTTTTTCTCACTAATTATAAATAGAGTCTGTGAGAGGAGTGGTTGGGAGATTTCAAACTCTCCATCGCTTAGTACCATAAGTAGGTTTTGAGGTCGTATATCTGTTATCCTTAAATATCTCAATACTGCATCAAAATCTGTACCACCATCACTTTTGGGGATAGTTAGAGCATCTTTAGATAGAGGATTGAGACTATCAAATGAGATAATACTCTCCTCTCTTACAGTTTTGTCAAATGGGATGATAGTCACCTTATACTCATAAAACCCCTCACATATATCCTCTATCACACCCAAAAAGCTCTTGTACTCATCAAGTGTAACACTCGAGCTACTATCTAGTGCTATAAATATCTCTATAAGCTCATCACTCTTTTTGTATCCAGGGAGGTAGATACCTTGATGGATATATCTTCTATTGGGTCTATTAAAGCTCATCTGCTTCTCAAAAAGTGATGAGATAAGATACTCTTTGAGAATATCTTGTAGAGAAATATCAGGGCGTATAAGTTGGTCTATCTCTATTTGCATACCATCATACTTGTTAGCTACTCTATTTGCGATAGTGAGAGCCTGTATGATGATACCATCTAGCTTCTCTTGGTCTCCTTGTTTGCTCTTCTCATCGCTTATCTCATCTAAGTCCAACTTTGAGCTATCGTATATATAGGCTTTTTTGTCCCCTTTTGGATTTGGAGCTACTTTGGCTTGACTCTCTTTAGACTCATCACTTTGGGACTCTTGGTTTGGCTCTTTCTCCTCTTGCTCTTTGGTGTAGAGTATCTCATAGACCTCTTCTACACATTTGTCTTTGATATCCAAATCTAATATCTCATCACTAGGTCGCTCTCCTATATGCTCAAACTCCTCTAAGATATTATTGATGACCAAATCACAAGCCATATTCCATATTTTGAGTTCTCTCTGCCCTTGTCTATAGCTATGTTTAAAAACAATATGCATAAGTGTATGAGCATAGAGGTAGGTAATCTGCTCATCGCTATAGTGTGAAAGTTTTTCCAAATCTATACTAATAGATGAGCCATTGGTCTGCATAGCACTTCTAGGATTTTTTGTAAATATAGTAGGGATAGAGAGAGCCAATACAGATAAAAAAGGGTGATTAAAGAGAAAGTTTACCCTTACTTTGGCAAACAGCTCATCATAAGATATAGTCGCCATACTTCTCTAACCACTGCTCAAATTCATCAAGCTCACTAATGCTCTCATCTTTGATGATAAGGTCTTTTATAAGCATCACAGCAAACTCTACAGGGAGTCTCTTTGAGTATTCAAAGAGATTTTTGGCTTGGTCACTATGCTCATATCTCTCTATAAGTGCTGATGTCAAAGCATAGAGACTACTAGGCTCTTTGGGTATATCGCTACTCTCTCCTGCTAATATAGCCTCTACACTAGGTAGCCTCTTATAGACTTTGATGAAAGATAAAAACTCTATCCCTGCACCATATCCTACACTACCATAGATGATTGGAGATATTTTATTTATATCGCTACTCTTTTTGAGGATATTTGAGAGCATACTCCACGCTCTAGGGGTACAAAATGCTGGATTTGTCTCTGAAATAGCAGGGACTTCACCACTAAGTAAATCTGGGCGAAAACCCAAAAATCCAATAACAAAAGAGTGAATACCCTCACCTATAGCCCATGCTTTGAAATCATCAAACCGAGCCTCTAAAACTAGATGCACCATTCTATTAATAAGTGGAGAGGGGAGTTTAAATACGATACCCCTATCATCTATCTTATTCCCTGCACAGACAATTCGCCACCCCTTTGGCATACTATACTCACCTATTTTTCTATCAAGTATAAGCTGATAAATCGCTGCTTGAACAGATAGAGGTGCAGAGTTGAGTTCATCTAAAAAGAGTATCCCTCTACTATTAGGGTCACTGGGCAAAAATATAGGAGGCATCCAAACCGTTTGGCTATTGTGTATAGTCGGTATCCCTCGCAAATCTACAGCGTCTAGTTGTGATAGTCTCACATCTACTATCTCTAAATCTAATTTTTGGGCTATATCATTGACAATATAGGATTTACCAATACCAGGACTCCCATGAATAAAAAGAGGTATATCACTATCAAGCAAAACCTCAAGCTGAGAATAGAGTGCCAAAGTACCAATAGCAGGAGTTATCATAGAGCTTTTGCCTCAATAGTTCTAGTATCATACATAAAAGAGACCTTTTCTATATATAGATACATTTTCTGTGCCGTTGTGGTAGTTTTATAAATTTATTATGATGATTATTGTAGTATATGGTGTTAGTTTGATTTGTGATTGTATGGTTTAAAGGGGGATTAATATGTGGCTCCGGATGCAGGATTCGAACCTGCGACCAAGTGATTAACAGTCACCTACTCTACCGCTGAGCTAATCCGGAATGGATTGAAACTAATGCTATGTTTGTTTCGTGAGTGGGATTATAGCAGGGATTTTTTTTAATGTCAAGAGTTTTTATAAAAAATAGAGAAATTTATAAAATATCTCTATTTCCTTTGGCATTTGGAGCTGATAATACTCCTGTACTCTCCAACTGCTCTATGATATTGGCTGAACGGTTGTATCCTATCTGTAGCTTCCTTTGTAGATATGAGATGGATGTTTTATTGTCACTCAACACTACTGCTTTGGCATCTTCATATAGTGGGTCTAGGTTCATCTGCCCTATTCCACTCTCTTCAACTGTACCACCATCTCCTGATATTAGGTAGCTCTCATCATAATCAGGCTCTCTTTGTGCTTTGATAAACTCTACTACCTCCTCTACCTCCTCTTCTTTGTTCCATGGTGCGTGTATCCTTACTAGTCCTACCGAACCGGGTGGAGTAAATAGTCCATCTCCTCTACCCAAAAGAGACTCTGCACCCATTGTGTCTAATATCACTTTGGAGTCTATCCTCTGCCCTACTCTATAGCTAAGTCTTGATGGTAGGTTAGCCTTGATAAGTCCTGTGACTACATCTACACTTGGTCTTTGGGTGGCTACAACTAGGTGTATCCCACTTGCCCTTGCCATTTGAGCTAATCTTGCGATAGAGTACTCTACCTCTTTACCACCATTCATCATCAAATCTGCTAACTCATCTATGACGATAACTATAAAAGGAAAAGGCTCTGATGAGCCATCTTTTTTGACTTTGTCATTATAGTTATCTATATTTTTGGTACGATTTTCTGCCATAAGCTTATATCGTCTCTCCATCTCTAGTACCATATTTGCCAACGCTGCTATAGCTTTTTTGGGTTCTATTATTACAGGAGTGAGCAGGTGAGGGATATCATTATAGATAGAAAACTCCAACATCTTTGGGTCTATTAGCATTAGTTTGAGCTGGTCGGGGTCGTTTCTATATAGTAGTGAGAGTATCATAGAGTTTATTCCCACAGATTTACCAGAACCCGTTGTTCCTGCTATTAGTAGGTGTGGTAGTTTTTTGAGGTCTGTTATAAATGGATTGCCTACTATATCTTTGCCTAGTGCTACTGTAAGAGGTGAGCTTGATTTTCTAAAAATCTCACTCTCTAGTATCTCTCTTAGATATATAGTCTCTATAGTCTCGTTTGGTATCTCTATCCCCATCACATCTCGCCCTGGGATTGGTGCTTGTATCCTCACCGTTTTGGCTGATAGTGCCATAGCCAAATCATCTTGGAGGTTCAAAATCCTAGATATTTTTACATTGGGTGCTGGTTTGAACTCAAATGTCGTTACAAGTGGTCCACTATAGGTACGCACCACATCACCATCTACTTTGAAGTGTTTGAGCTTGGAGAGTAGCTCCTCTATCTTTCTATCTATCTCCTCTTCATTGATGCGTCTCTTTGCTTTGGGGGCTTTTTGCAAAAACTCTAATTTGGGGAGTTTGAAGTTATTTGGCTTTGATACCTCTCCTCTATCCATATCCTCCATAAGTTTGGCATTCTCCTCTAGTCTATCTACTATCTCTACAGGTTTGCTATCTACAAATGTCTCTCTTTCTAGCTGGGTTATCTCCTCTATTATAGGGTCGTCTATCTCCTCAGGCTCTTCTCTTTTGGGCTGTTTTTTGACTCGTTTTTTGGGTTTGGTATCTATGTGAGGCATAAACTCACTATCAATTGGTGAAGCGAAGTGATTTTTGAATATAGCCCTAGATATAGATTTAAATATAGATAATATAGCTCCAAATATAGACTTAACTCCATCAAAAGATAGAGAACTCCAAAACTTCTGTACTCTATAAATCCATAAGTCAAAGTCAAAGTCAGGCTCAAAATCATCATCTAATATAAATAATAGAGCTAAAGCCACTATCATAATCAAAAATAGCCACAACCCAAACTTACCTATAAGAGGAAGCAGAGTATCTACTATCTGAGTACCTATAAGTCCTACATTTTGCTCATCTACAACTAAAGCAAAGAGTAGCACAAAAGCGATATAAAGGAGTGTCCACCCTAGATAAAACTCTATATCATCTCTAGTCTTGACATCGCTATATAGTCTATATAGAGGATAAAATAGGATGATTATATTTATATAAGCTAGATAGCCAAATAGATATAGATTGGTCTGACCAATGCTCTTGCCTATATCTCCCACAAGCACTGTATCGTGAAAAAATGTAGAAAATATAACGAAAGTAGATAAGATAGCTATAATAATAATAATAATTTTCAATTGTAATCCTAAGTTAAAGTAGTAGAGACATTATATCAAATTAAGATAAGTCATCTATAAAAACTAGATTATAAACACTATTTAAGCTTTGAAGTAGTAAAATCCTCTTCTACATTTACAAACTCTTTGTAAATTTGCCGCAGTGATGGAACTGGTAGACTTGGTAGACTCAAAATCTTCTGCCCTCGGGCGTGTCGGTTCGAATCCGACCTGCGGTACCACAAATTAAAATCAACCTTTTTATTAGACCACTATTTATCTACTATTGTGTTTAGGTTTGCTATTATGTTTATATATTCTCTCAAACTAAAGGATGAAATATGAATTTAGAACAAATAACAGAGCTGTTTAAATGGATGAGTATTATCAATGTAGTCTTACTTATGGTAACTTCGATATTGATTATGCTATTGAAAGATTTTGTATATAAGATACACGCCAAACTTTTTGGGGTAAATGAGAGTAACTTATCAGTTGTGATATATAGCTATCTAGGCATATATAAACTACTTATTATAGTATTTAATATAGTACCCTATTTTACTCTATTGATTATAAACCAATAAGGCTATGAGGGGTTTAACCTCATCTAGCCGTATTGGAAGATTTTATCAACTCCTTTAACTCTCTTATCTCATCTTTGAGGGCTTTTATCTCTACTAGAGTAGTCTCTTCTTTGCTATCAATACTAGAGCCATCTTGACTAATAGCACTCATAGCATCTACTACAATAGCGATGATAAGATTTACCATTATAAAGGTAGCTATGAGTATAAATATAATAAAAAATACCCATGAGTGAGGATGTACCTCCATTACAGGACGAACTACTCCCATAGACCAAGACTCTAGTGTCATAATCTGAAATAGTGTATAAAATGACTCACCCAAAGTACCAAACCATTGAGGGAAAGTCTCTGAGTATAGTTGTGTTGCCATAATAGCAAATACATAGAAGAATAGTATCAAGATAGCTGCGATAGATGACATACCTGGTATTACAGAGCCTAGGGCTGATACTACTTTTCTCATCTGAGGTATCACTGTAATTAGCCTAAATAGTCTCAACACTCTAAGGACTCTGATAATCTCTAAGCCCTCTCCAGCAGGAACGAGAGATATAGCTACTATAATAAAGTCAAAAATACTCCAAGGGTCTTTGAAAAACTCTACTCTATGTACATAGATACGCATAATAATCTCAATAGTAAAAACAGCTATAACAAAACTATTGAAATACTCTATAACTTCTCTATAACTCATATCAAGAGAGCGAGATGTCTCTATCCCCATAGTTATACCGTTGATTATAATAAGTGTTATAATCATATTTTGAAAAATAGAAGAGAGTACGATACTCCTAACCATTGTATTCATTTAAATCCTTGTGATAGTTTTAATGGAATTAAATAGTAAGTTTGATTAAAATCAGATAAATTATACTTTAAAACTCTTACTTGTCTTACAATAATCACTCATAAAACAACCTTCACATAGAGGTTTTATCGCTTTACATCTATATCTTCCAAAGAGTACCATAGCTTGGTGGAGTAGATGAAGGTCTGTTTTGAACTTCTTAGTTAGCTCCTCTTCGCACTTAGTAGCAGTTTTGGCATCACTCAATCCTAGACGGTGAGCCACTCTATAGACATGAGTATCCACAGCCATTAGATTAGCCCCTGCATACTCTATCATCACTACATTTGCAGTCTTTTGTCCTACTCCTGCTAGTTTGATAAGCTCATCTCTGCTTAATGGTATCTCGCTATTATAATTCTCTACTACTGATTGAGCCATCTTGATTAGATTTTTGGCTTTGTTATTAAAAAATGAACAGCTATTTATATATGACTTTACATCATCTAGTGAGGCATTGGCTAGTGATATTGGGTTTGGGTATGATTTAAAGAGAGCAGGAGTTATGATATTTACTCTCTTGTCTGTACACTGGGCTGAGAGCATTACACTAATCAAAAGCTCATATAAATTACTATAGTTTAACTCCGTTACAGAGTTGGGGTAATTTTGTAAAAATATCTCTTTTATCGCTTCTATCTCTTTTTTGGTCGCTTTTTTCACTATTTTTCCTAATTTAATATCTAATAATATAAGAATAGTACCATACATTAATAAATGATTTACCCAACATAGTTATACTAATAGCTAAATTTTAGGTAATTAAGGATTATTAATATGTTGAAATTAGCAAAGACTTCGATAGTTGCTCTTGGGTTAGTTGGTTCGTCACTAGTAGCCTCAGATATATTAGCCACCGTAAATGGTAAGAATATAACCAAACAGGATGCACAAGCATTTGTAACAGCAGCTGCACCTCAAGCAACTTTTGGAGAGTTACAGCCTAAAGAGAAGAAGATGATAGTAGATAGATTAATCGAAAAGGTACTATTTACAGAGTTGGCAAAAAAAGAGGGTGTGGATAAAAAACCTGAATTTCAAAAAAACATAGATAAAATCAAAGAAGAGCTTATCGTAAATATGTGGATGAAGATGCAGATGGATAACGCTATAGTTAGTGATAGCGAAGCCAAGAGTTTTTATGAGAAAAATAGTGACAAATTTAAAGAGCCTGACTCTATGAAAGCTAGACATATCTTAGTAGATAGTGAGCAGAAAGCAAAAGATATAATTGCACAACTCAAAAAGCTAAAGGGTGATGCTCTAAAAGATAAGTTTATAGAGTTAGCCAAAACTAAATCAACAGGACCATCTGGAAAAAATGGTGGAGATTTGGGTAAATTTACAAAAGCTCAAATGGTTCCAGCGTTTTCTAAAGCTGCGTGGGAACTCAATGATGGTGAGATAAGCACTACTCCTGTCAAGACTAAATTTGGTTATCATATAATATATCTTGAAAAGAAGATACCAGCATCTACAGTGGCTTATGCTGATGTCAAAGATAAGATTATAGCTTCACTAAAACAGCAACAATTTAGTATCAAAATAAGAGAGATAGCAAAAGAGCTAAAGAGCAAAGCTAAGATTGTAGATTTATCAACTAAAGAAACAGCGACAAAATAGATATGAGTAAACTTTTCACTTCGTTAATACTATCTATAGGACTACTAAGTAGCTCTCTCTCAGCAGATGAGCTTAAAAATAGTCTCAATAGAATGTTGAATGAAAAAGATAAAAAACCTAGTATAAATTTGAGCAATATCAATCTTGATGGCAAACCAAGATATGTAAAAAAAGCTCCAGTAACTAGGTCAAAAAAAGCTGTGGTAGCTACTGTAAATGGTAAAAAAATAGTAAAAAGAGATGCAGATAACTATCTCAAAGAGAGAACCAAAGGAAGAGTAAAAAACTTTGACCTCCTTAGTAGAAAGCAAAGAAAAAATCTAATAAAAGAGTTAGCTTTTCCTATTGTTGCTATACAAGTAGCCCAAAAAGAGCTATCAGCAGGAGAGAAAGATGCTATCTACTCTCGTACTTGGATGCAAAAACAAGCCGTGGGTATCACAATAAGTGATGATGATGCAATGGTTATATATAAACAGATAGAGAGACAAGCTGAAGATAGAAACGAGACAGATAGACTATTGCCATTTGAAACAGTAAAAAATAAAATCAAAAGTCAAATGTTAGAAAAGAGCATTTTGGGTAAACTAATGGAGAGTGTCGAGATAGAGATACTCTAAGGCTTAGTTTATAAATCTTTGGTAGAATATGCCATCGAAATTAATTTTAAGGATATAAAAATGAAAAAACTTCTAGTTATTGCTGGATTGACACTAGCACTTACATCAACACAACTCGTAGCATCTGCTACTGCTGCTACCGTAAATGGTATCAAAATTACAGTAGATGATGCAAATAAAGCACTCAATACTCTAACAAAAGGTCAAAAGAAGTGGAGTGGACTTGACGCTGCTGCTAAAAAACAGCTTATCTATATGATGGCACCCTCAAAGCTTGTATCACAAAAGGCTAAAAAAGTTTTAACTACAAAAGAGAAAGATGCTGCATTGGCAGGTTTTTGGATGCAAAGAGAGATGTCAAAAATATCAATCTCAGATAGCGATGCAAAGAGTGCTTATGAGAAGCTAAAAAAAGCTATCAAACAGTCCAAATCTAAACAAAAAGTACCTGAGTATGAGATGGCAAAAAATAGTATAAAGATGCAACTAGCACAAGAGAAAGTAGTTAGTAAATTGATGAAGTCTGCTAAGATAAAAATCAAATAAATTCAAATTATAATTACAGGAAATTTATATATGAAAAAAGTATTAGATGTAGTTGAAGCAGGTGTTATCACTGGTGATGATATTCAAAAGATATTTAAAGTAGCAAAAGATGAAGGTTTTGCTCTTCCTGCTGTAAATGTAGTAAGTACAAGCTCAATTAATGCTGTTTTGGAGTCTGCTAAAAGTGTAGGCTCTCCTGTAGTTATACAGTTTTCTAATGGTGGAGCTGTTTTCTATGCAGGTAAATCTCTACCATCACAAGAGGCAGGTGTTTTGGGTGCTATATCTGGTGCTAATCATATACATACTCTAGCCAAAGCTTATGGAGTACCTGTAATCATCCACACAGACCATGCAGGACGCTCTTTGCTTCCTTGGATAGACTCTCTACTTGATGCTAGTGAAGCTCACTACGCTCTTTATGGTAAACCACTATTCTCTTCGCACATGATAGACCTCTCAGAAGAGCCTATAGAGGAGAATATCGCTACTTGTAAAGCATACCTAGAGAGAATGTCAAAAATGGGTATGACACTAGAGATAGAGCTAGGTGTAACAGGTGGAGAAGAGGATGGTGTGGATAATACAAATATCGATAACTCACTTCTCTACACTCAACCCGAAGATGTAGCTTATGCGTATGAAGAGCTTAGTAAAGTTTCCAATAACTTTACTATAGCAGCCTCTTTTGGTAATGTTCACGGTGTATATAAACCAGGTAATGTAACTCTTACTCCAAAGATATTGGATAACTCTCAAAAGTTTATTGAGCAGAAGTTTAATACACCTGCTAAACCTGTAAACTTCGTATTTCACGGAGGGTCTGGTTCAGAGTTGGATGATATAAGAGAGGCCATCTCTTATGGAGCTGTTAAGATGAATATAGATACAGATACACAGTGGGCATTTTGGGATGGTGTAAGAGAGTATGAGAACTCCAAAAGAGAGTATCTTCAATCTCAAATAGGTAACCCAGATGGTGAAGATAAGCCAAACAAAGGCTATTATGACCCAAGAAAATGGTTACGAGAGGGTGAGTTATCTATGGTAAAGAGATTAACAAGAGCCTTTGAAGACCTCAACTGTGTTGGACGAAACTAAGCAATTGTGTTTACTCACTCTCCTATAGAGACTCTCTATTTTGAAAATCACTCTTTTTATCTAAAAAGAGATGATTTGCTCCATAGAGACTTCTCTGGAAATAAAGCTAGAAAATTCTACTACTACCTCAAAAATGAGTTCCCAAATATCACCAAAATCATATCAAAAGGTTCAGCCCAATCAAATGCTATGTACTCTCTATCTGTACTTGCCAAACTCAAAGGGTGGGAGTTTAATTACTTTGTAGAGCATATAGCCTCATATCTAGTAGATAATCCTCACGGAAACTACAAAGGTGCTTTGGATAATGGTATGAATATAGATATAGGTGAGCCTCCTACTACTTATGGAGAGGATACTCTATTTATAGATGAGGGAGGTAGAGGAGAGGAGGCTGAGTTTGGAGTGAGACTATTAGCCCAAGAGATAGAGTCGTGGCAAAAGCTAAATCAGATAGATGCTCTCAATATATTTCTACCCTCAGGTACAGGAACAACTGCTCTATTTTTACAAAAAAACCTACCATCAAATATAGTATATACCACTCCTTGTGTTGGAGATGAGATATATCTAAAAGAGCAGTTTTTTTCTTTAAGTAGAGATGAAAAACAGCACCCAAAGATACTAAGTTTATCCAAAAAGCACCATTTTGGCAAACTATATCTTGAAAATTATAAAATTTGGCTAAAATTACAACTACAAACTAGAGTAGAGTTTGACCTACTTTATGACCCTTTGGGATGGCGTGTTTTACTCTCATCTTTAGAAATTTTGTCCAAGCCTACTTTGTATATTCATCAAGGGGGGATTTTGGGTAATGAGAGTATGCTACCTAGATATCAACGAAAATATAAGGAACTTAATATATGAAAATATTCTACAGTGGTGATGAGAGTTTTAGAGATAACTTCAATGAGCTTCTACAAAGAGGAAAGATGGATATAGAGGGTGTGAGTAGTATAGTCTCCACACTTCTAAAAGAGATAAAAACAGATGGTAATAGTGCTGTTAAATCTCAAATAGAGAGATTTGATAGATGGAGTGTAGGGAGCGATGATGAGCTTTTGGTATCAGTTGATGATATGCAGAGAGCCTATAACAATATCGACTCAAAGCTAAGAGATGCTCTACATCTAGCTTATGATAGGATAGAGAGTTATCACCAAAAACTTATGCCAAAAAGTTGGATGGATGAAGAGGCTAGTGGAACTATACTAGGACAAAAAGTTACCCCAGTAGATAGAGCAGGACTCTATATCCCCGGTGGAAAAGCTGCATATCCATCTTCACTACTTATGAATGTAATACCTGCTCAAGTAGCAGGAGTAAAAGAGATTATAGTCACCACTCCTGCCCCTGATAATGAGCTAAATGAACTACTACTCGCAGCGTGTCACCTATGTAAATTAGATAGAGTATATAAAATTGGTGGTGCATCAGCTATTGGTGCTATGGCGTATGGGACGCAGACTATCCCCAAAGTTGATGTGATAACAGGACCTGGGAATATATTTGTAGCCACTGCCAAGAAGCTTGTTTATGGTGAGGTAAATATAGATATGATAGCAGGACCCTCAGAGATAGGGATACTCGCAGATGAGAGTGGTAGAGAGGACTATATCGCTATAGATTTACTCTCACAAGCAGAGCATGACGAGATGGCTAGTTCTATACTTATAACTACTGATAGTGAGTTGGCCAATAGAGTTAGTGATAAAGTTGAAGAGCTTCTAAAAACTCTATCAAGAGAAGAGATAGCTAGAAAATCTATAGAGGAGAGAGGTGCTATTATAGTCACCTCTACTATGGAGGAGGCGATAGATTTGATGAACGATATAGCCCCAGAACACCTAGA
>Ga0193962_1001208_pt1 | contig 12072 bp, 13 predicted proteins | sample FB_5_MG_FD_140335 | JGI IMG/M metagenome (GOLD analysis project Ga0193962, IMG submission 140335) | Microbial mat bacterial communities from the Broadkill River, Lewes, Delaware, United States - FB_5_MG | ecosystem: Environmental > Aquatic > Freshwater > River > Microbial mats | place: USA...
ATATTCTTTCCCTTGTAATCTTCCTGCAATTGCAGCTTGGCATGATAGGTAGGTTGAACGCCTAGGAGTACATTGCGTCCAAAAGTCAAAATTAAACTCTGTACCCACTGAAGTGTGTATCTGTTTCCAAATACCTTGCAACATTGTTTGCATCTCTATAGGCATAGGACTATCACTTTTAGGTGCTAAACCACCTTGAACATACACTACTTTTATATTTGAAGGTAAATTATCTAAAATTTTTTGCCATGTTGGAGAAAAAGCATAACACCAAGAACACATAGGATCTACTACGTAAAATAAAGTTGACATTTGTTTCCTTTTAGAAAAGGTTTATAATATTAATTGGATTGTTTAATGATTTTATATAAATGGTGACTCGTGTTGGATTCGAACCAACGGCCACCTCCTTAAAAGGGAGATGCTCTACCGGCTGAGCTAACAAGTCATTATTATAATAGTGGTACTCCCTACACGATTCGAACGTGTGACCTACGCCTTAGAAGGGCGTTGCTCTATCCAGCTGAGCTAAGGAAGCATAAATTTAAAGTGGAGCGGGAGACGAGACTCGAACTCGCGACAATCTGCTTGGAAGGCAGAGGCTCTAGCCAACTGAGCTACTCCCGCTTAAACTTATAAATAGCATAGTTAATAAGCAGTAAACCTATCGACTTTCTAAGTTCGGAATTGTACAAATCTTTTACTTAATATATAATAAATACTTAAATAAGATTTGAAATTTGTAAATGGTGCAGATGATGAGATTTGAACTCACACGCCGTTAAGCACGAGCCCCTCAAGCCCGCGTGTCTACCATTCCACCACATCTGCATTTTGTAGAGTCGAATTGTAGCAAAATAAAATACAAATAACTTTAAACTTACTCTTTTAGAAAAACTCTTTTATAATAATATGCAACAATAAGAAAAGCTAACCCTAAAAAGATAGAAATAAACTGCAAAGAGATAAATGAAGCCATGATTCCTATAAAAAATGTTGTAGTAACATTTCCTAACATAAATACCATCTCATTATAAGCTAACACTCTCCCTAAATACTGTTCTTCTACTTCATCTTGTAACATAGCGTAAGTGTATGACCATATCGTTGTAGTAGCAATTCCAGTTAAAAACATACCAACTAATCCAAGATAAAAATTATTTTGAACAAATGCCCAAATAATAATTGAAACCCCTTGAGCAATAAAAACATACATCATTCTCTTTTTTGATATCCAATTACTAATAAGTAAAGGTCCTATCATCAAAGCAAAAGCTCTTATGGCATTTGTAATACCTATTGCTAAAGGAATCGCAATAACAAATTTATATTTATAATCAGCAAGTAAAGTAACTAAAGTATCAAAAGCTGTTAATCCAACAGTAGCATGTAAAACCATATAATGAAAGAGATGTTTATTTCGTTTAAGATAAGATATACCATCACGTATAGAATTTAAAATACTTTTATGTACTTTTTCAACTTCTACATTAAAATGAACTTGGCTTAAAATAAGTAAAGCAACAAGGAAAAATAAACCATCTATGATAAAAGATATTTTTACTCCAAAAATACTTACTATGATTCCACCCATAGCCATTCCAGCTGTAAAAGTAAAAGACCAAATAATAGAATGGATTTCATTTGCTTTTACCAAAGCCTCACCACTTAAAAGCTTAGGTAATAAAGTCATCTCTGTAGTAAAAAACATCGAAGCACTACCCATACGGATAAATAATAATAGTAAAAGTAAACCTATGTCATCTAGTGAATTAATCAATAAGAAACAAAGAGTCATAGTAAGCTCTACGCTTAGTAATATCCCCATAAGTTTTTTAACAGGAATCCTATCTACAATAGATCCACTAAAGGGTGAAAGTACAATCCCAGGGATAAGATGCATAGCTGCTACTGTTGCAATAATAAAAGGAGATGCACCAAATTCTATAAGCATCGAATATATGGCAACATTTGAAAACCATGCACCTAAATATGCAATAAACTGTACTGCGGATAACTGCCGTATTACTTTATGCGTTCTAAAAAGTTCTCTATATGTCAAAGTTTTATTTAAATTCTATTTTTACTAAATTTGAAAATGATTTTGGCGATGGTACTATAATTTCACATTTATATGATGATATATGTGTACTATCTGCTACTGTATACAGTTTAGATATTTTTAAATCAGTTTTAATTCCATCTAAATATATACTCTTATTTTGAATTTCAGCTGATTTATCTATAGGAATATAAATTTCTAGTTTTCCAGCACTTAAATCCATGCTTGAATACAATACAACACCAGGAGTTACATAATCGCCAATCTCAACAGCTATATTATAAATATAATTGTCTTCTTCTATTAAATTTTTCTTAGCAATTGTATCTTCTAATGTGGCAATTTTTGTTTCTAAATCACTTATGTTTGAAGAGATGTTAAATATCTTTACTCTTTGATTGTCTTTATCAAATCGAGATTTTGAAGAAACTCTTTTAAAACTTTTCAAAGTCCCCTCTTCTATTTTTAAAATTGCTTTTAAGTTTTTTAATTTTATTTTTGATTGCTTTAAATCTTCAACATTCACTTTTGAATCTATCTTTACAATAGTGTTTTTTGATGCTTTTTGTGATTCTACTTCATTATTTACGAATAATACTTGTCCACTTACAGATGATTTTACATCATAAACATGTACAGGGTTTAATTTTGAATAATATTCATTTGCAAACGAAAATGTCGTTAGTATCATGAGTGTAGTAAGAATTTTTTTCATTTTTTATCTCCGTTCTTAAGTGGACGAAATATATCATCATTTATCTTTATATTTAGTTTAATTTTATTTTCATCATTTAAAAATCTGCCTACATATTCATTATCTTTGAAAGTAAATAGTATATTTTTATATTCTAAATATTTTCCATCAAATGTAAACTGCACCTTAATATCTGATTTTTTATGATTTTGAATAAAATCTTCTCTAATCCCTTTATAGACAAAAAGTTCTAGTTGTTTGGGATCAAAACTTGCAATTTTATAAATATCTATACTGTTTAAATTTGCTCTTAACATATTGATTTCACTATCATATTTTATATCACTAAAAAAAGGTTTTCCAAAAACAATTTTAAATGCTTTTTGAATACTAATAGATAAAAGAGGATATAAATTTTCTCTTTTTGCATAAAATTTTTTTAATGATTTTAACTTACCATTATAAAAACCTATTTTTCCTTGATAATCATCTTCTATTATAATTTGCTCTTCAGCCCTACTCTCTTTAATAGCCTTAAGTCTTTGAATATAACTAAAATACAACTCATATTTAACAGGATCTAATGTAGCACCATCATCTTTTAATTCTCTTCTTTGTGGTAAAGGTGGTTTTATATTTTCTAACTCAAGATTTAAAAAATGATTTATCATCACATTTAATTTTTCATCCGTATTTAATGTTTTGTAGGGATTGTTTATTCCAAGCAAATACAAAGGGATGAAAAGAATTAAAAAAAGTTTTCTCATAAAACATCCCTAACACAACGAACATAGCTTTCTTTGTTCTTTTCATCAATTTTTACCTGACCTGTTGAAAAGTCAACTTTCCACATTCTAGTTTCATTTGCAGTAAAAGTACTTACAGTTCCATATAAAGCAGGTTTTACATAATGAAATTTTTTGTTTATAGCTTTTGTTTCATTAACATCAATTATTTTTATCAGTTCATTTATAGATGGAACTCTCCAATCAATATAACCATTTAAAACTATATTTTCACAGTACACAGGAGCCGTAGTAAAGTTTTCTAAATACTCAATCACTTCAATATTATCTTGCCACATTAACTTATTCGTTTCATCAATTACTATATTGTCGTATTTAATATACTCTGAGGCATTAAGAGTATATGATATAAATAATAAACACAATAAATATTTCATTAATACTCCCCTTCAATTTGGGAGATATCTCTAACGCATCTTATATTATATTTTTTTAATTTTGAAGAGATACCTGTTTCTCCATACTGAAAATCAACAAACCAGTATTTATACTCTTCAAGTGCACTTAGTGACGAGGTCCAGTATTTAGAAGAATTTATATTTTTTATTTTATCTAATGCAGCCGAATTAGTTTTTGTATAATCTACAAGAGTCATTAACTCTGAAAGTTGTGGCACTCTCCAATCTTTACGATTTGCAAAGTCTAATTTTTTACAATAACGTTTAAACTCTAAACTATTTAATTTTAATTTGGTGTTTATTGTACTATCTTGCCACATCAGTTCATTGTGAATAAAAGTTATATCAGATACATCGTTTATCAGTTTATTTTTCTTTTCGAGTAGCGCTTTATGATAGTTTTTTACTTTATTAGGATATTTATTATCAACATAATTTTTAATTATGTTATCAACTGCTTTTTTATCTAAGTCAGTTTTTACCACTTCTCCCCAACTAAATTCTGTGGAAAATAAAGAAAGCTGAAAAAAGAATATAAGTAAAGTTATAGATCTAATTTTATCTCCTTTTTATTTAGCTCTTTTAATAATGTCAAAATATGCTTTTTTTCTCTTTTAAATTCTGTATTAGATACGTTTTCCAATTTATAAATGATTTTATCTAATTCTTCATCAATATTAATATAAATCACTAAAAGCTTAAATAATTCATTAGAGTTTTTACTCTTTTTCACCAATGATATTAATGTACTCTCAGGCTTAGTTTTTCTTATTTTTGAAAGTCCGATAATAACTAATATCAAAATAATCCCAAAACTTAGTCCAGCAACAAAATACAAAAGTTTTTCTTGAGTATTTACAATAACTGTTCTTTTTTCTAATATCTTTGGTTCTTTTTGCTCAATTTTATCAGATTGCACTTCTAGTTTTTTAGAATTTGACTGATCACCTTTTACTTTGATATCAAAGCTTTGAGTTTGAATAGTTTTCACAGTGTTTGTTTTTTTATCGAAGTATTTTATTTGTATAGAGGGGATAGTAAAATCTTTTTTCCCAATTATTGAATAGTTTTTAGAGTAGCTTCCTCCATATAAATTATTTGTGATATTAAATTCTTTTTTCGCTGGATTATCATATATTGTAGTTTGTGGAATTTTTAAACTTACTTCATCCAAATCATCAATATTACCTCGGCCTTCAATATATAACTTATAGGATATAGCTTCTCCATATTTAATAACTGATTTATCAATAGTAGCTTTTATTTCAAAATCTCCTATTAGATTTATATCCTTAGGTAATTGTTTTACTTTTAATTGTAACTTATTTGAATATACTGGAGTAGATGTAGTAGGTGTAGTGAAATACAAACCTTGATTATATCCTTTTTTTACAGTTTCAACACCAATACGTACAGAGGGTAATTCAATAACTCCTGCTTTTTGAGGAAATAACAGATACTTAATTTCATGTTCCACATATTGTGTAAAATTATTTTGTTTCTCTTGTGGTTTTAACTCTTTAACCCAAAAGTTCTCAAAATCTGGTTTATTGTAGTTTAACCCTACAATATCTAAATCTTTTTTATACTTAAATTTCACAGTAAACTCTACAGCTTCACCAATATACACATCACTACTATTAGTACTAATAGTTAAGTCATATAAATCAGACTTTGTCTTTTCCACTTTTAATAATTTAATTTTCTTAGGCTTAGTTTTTTCTACTTTATTATCTACTAAGATTTCAAATGCAGGTATGTTAATATTCTTCGTTGCTTTTAATACATACTTTTTTACTATTTGATAACTTCTTTTTCCATTTATTATCGTAGTTTGTTGAGATGTACCATTGGGTTTAACTATTATTCCATCTATAGTATTTATATCTGGCATTTTCACTTCACTCCCTAGTGCTGTGATACTAAAAAATACATTATCACCTTGATAAAAGGTATCTGGTGCTTTTAGTATAACTTGCGCATTAATAACAAGTGGCAAAAATAATAAACTAATGATATATCTTATTTTACCAAGGCTGTTCTTCGTCATATCTACTCTCTTTATTTGTTTTCATTTTCTGCATATATATTGGCATTTTTTGATTATTTAATAACTTCATCCACTTTTTCTCTTCTAAATCAGATAACTCTTTTTGTTTTACTGTATCGTTCCCTTGTTTACTATTTTTTGTTTGGTCTTTTTTCGATTTATTATTTTTCTGTTCTTTTTTTTCTAAATCTTTTTTATCTTTATTCGCTTTTTTCTGCTCTTTTTGAGAGTCTTTTTTCACGTTCTTTTTTTGTTTATTCTCTTGGTTGTTTTCTTTGTCGTCTTTTGATTTTTGGTTTTTCTTCTTATTTTTTTGTTGCTGATTTTTCTTTTGTTTCTCTTTTTTTAACTCTTTATTAACCATCTCTAAGTTTTCTTTTGTTTCTTTATCCTCTTTAATTTTAAGAGACTTTTCATAAAATTCTTTTGCTTTTTTTAACTTATTTAATTGTACATAACTATTTCCTAAATTATGTAATTTTTTGGACTCTAAATTTTTATCATTAGTTATAATTTTATTATAAACATCTACTGATTCTTGATATTTTTTTTCTTTATACAAAGAGTTACCTAAGTTATATAACGATTCATTACTAGCAGAAACTTTTCTGAACATATCACTTGACTCTTTGTATTTTTGAGCATTATACAAATTTGTAGCATTTTCAATATTTTCAAAATTAAATGTATATGCAAAAGTTTTTACAGGAAAAGTAAAATAAACACTAACTAATAAAAACAAGACAATACTTTTTGTACTATTAGTATTTTTACGAGAAGGCAGAGAACTAAAAGCAATTAGCAATAAAAATATTCCTAGTCCAAGAGGATAATAAAATAGTTCTGTATATGTTTTCACTTTTTTGATACTTACCTCTTCTTTTTTAGACTGAATATTAATTCGATTTATAATAGCATCTATATCAACTGCATCAATACTATATTCTATAAAACCACCACCACTTTGCATACTCAGATTTTTTATAGATTCATTTAATTTTACAGTAACTATATCTCCATTTTTATTTGTCAGATATACTCCATCTTTTGGTATAGGAGCTCCATCTTTTGTTGCTAGACCTATACTATATATCACAATAGAATTTTCTTTTGCAAATTCTAACTCATCACTATATTTATTATCATTTCCACCATCACTTAAGATAATAAGATTTTTAACTTTATAATCAGCAAGCATATAATTCGTTGCTTCTAATGTAGAGAATATATTAGAACCATTTGGAAAATTAAGATTTGTATTTAAATTATCTACAATATATTTTAATGAGATAAAATCTTCTGTAACAGGAGACAATATAAAAGAATCTTTTGCAAATAGAACAACTCCAATTGTTGTGTTTTTTGCTTTTTCTATTATAGATTGTAGTTTCTTTTTTGCTAAAGCAATTCTATTTGGGTATATATCTTCTGATAACATAGATGTGGATACATCAAGTGCTATAACAATAGGGATAAGTGATTGTTTAACTTTTTGCTCTTTTTTATCGATAACAGGTCTAGACATAGCAACAATGAATAATATAAGAACAAAAAACAAGATATTATTGCGAGTATTTTTACTAAAATGTTGATTTGTTATTTTAAGTTTATTTGATATCTCTTTAGAAAAATATTTATCAAATGTTGTTTTAGAAGTGATAATTAAAATATATAATAATACTAACGGTATCATCATAAAATAAAAGACATTTAGATTCAAAAATTCCATTAGATATTTTCCCTTTTATTTTTAAAATAGATTAAAAATAATAATGACAAAAAACTTAGTATAAGCGGATAAAAGAAGAAATACTCTTTAATGATAATCTTATTTTGATCTATTTTACTTTTTTCAAGTCTATCGATTACATTATATATTTCTTTTAAATCATCTTTTGTTGTAGCTATAAATGTTTTACCTCCACTACTACTTGATAACTTTTGAAGTGTTGCAGATTGAGGTCTTCCTATTGAGACAGTATAAATCTTTATTGCATGTTTTTTAGCTAGTTTAACTACAATTGGCAAAGGGATATTACTAGCAGTATCTTCCCCATCTGTTACAACAATAATAATTTTACTTTTTGTTTCTTTTTGTTTTAATATATTAATTGATGTTGCAATACTATTTATTAAAGCTGTTTTATCTCCTACAATACCTATATTTAAATTTTCTATAATTTTTGATTGTGCCTTTTTATCATAACTCAAAGGGGACGCAGTCATAACTGAACTTCCAAAAACTATGATGCCAATATTATCGTTTAACCTTTTTGAAATAAAGTCTTTTACAATACTTTGAACCACCTGCCATCTATTTTGATAAATATTTGAAGGATTAAATCCTTTTTCTCTCATTGAACCACTAGTATCCAATGCTATTATCATATCAATTCCATCTTTTTTATTGTTGATTACGTTTAACTCTTTAATAGGTGAACTCAATGCAATAATTGCAAAAACTATTGTAATCCACTTTAAAAGAGAGATTAAACTACTTTGTGCACTAGTAGACTTTTCGAATATTTCAAGATGTGGCATATAATATGACTCAGCTTTAGCTTTACAATACTTACTACATAGTATAAATAGTATAATCAATAATAAAAAATAAGGATATTCAAACTGTATGGATAATATCTCATTTAACATCTAAGGTATCCATAAATATACTAAATTTTGTTTTGATATTAGAAGAAAAAGAGTTTTGGATCTCTTTTTTATATTTATAATTAGATAATTCATTGGTTAATTCTTCTATCAAACGTTTTTGACGTTCATCTGTGGCTAGATATGTTCCATATTTGGTGATTTTATATGCTGTGTTTTTTGTATCATTAAAATCTAAATTAGACAGTATTTCATACCATTTCATCTCTTGTGTTTTATTTCTTGGCTTAAAAAACCTATAGAGTAAATAAAAGAAGAGACAAAAAAGTAGAAAACATATACCAATTATAGTGTAATAAAAAAAGATACTATAATCTGGTATTTCAACAATTGGTTTTATATCATGTATCTTTATCATCTATCACCATATATATTATTTCAAATATTAAATTTATTGGGTATATATTATCAAAATTAGTGTACAATTCCACTTATGAATAATATAAAAAACAATATTTTAATTTTTGGATTTTCACTACTAATAGCGGGATGTTCTCAATCTGCAACATCTGTCTTTAATAAAGATCCGTTGTATGGGCAAAATCTACAATACTCTAAAGTTATAAAGTCTGTTGAAAAAGAAAATGTAAATGCTATTATAAATATAACATATTTAAATTCAGTTAATCCATTACAATGGGATAATAACAAACAGAATTTTTTAATTGCTACATATGTATTTGAAAATAATGAAAAAGATTTTCATCTAACGATGAATGAGCAAAAACAAATTTCATCAAAACGAATTCGAAAAAATGATCCATTATACAAAAATATTGCCTTTGAAAATAAATGGGCAGAATACAAGTTAATTACATTTGATAATGTAGAGGACGATGACTTAACAATTCAATACACTCACCCTAAATTTAAAACGATATCAACTCAATTTATTAAAGAATAATTAGATATTCGTTTTTAAATGTTCTACAATTTCTTGAGTTAAATATTTTTGTTTTTTCTTTATTAGGGGTAAACTATCTATATCAAAAAATTGCACTTCTGAATTCTCAAGAGATAAGTTTTCCTCATATAGTATACCATGATTAAAAAAAGTATCTAAATTAGCCATTTTATTATAATCAACTAGATAAATACCAATATCTTTTAATTCATTTTTTTGAATAAAAAAATCTTCCAAATTTTTAAATTCTACATCAATATTACACTCTTCTTTAAATTCTCGTATAGCAGTTTCAAAAGCTTCTTCATCTGATGTTGCTACACCCTTAAGAAAACCCCATCTATCTTTACTTTTAGCAGATTTACATAATAATACTTCAATTGAAGCACCTGCACGCTTATATAAACATATACCATAAGCTTTTATTTTATCCAAGTGAGTTTCCTTTTATATTTTAAATACTTTTTTTACTATAGAGTATATATGCAATTATAAAAAATAATATAACAGGAAGTATTATAGCTATTTCAGCTAAAAGAATACTCCCCAATGCTAGCTTTTGAAGTAAAAACAAAATACCCCAAACTGATAAACTCAGGAAAATCATTGCCGAAATAAAAATTGCACTATTAAAAAATCTACTACTAGGAGTGGTATATATAAAAATCAAAACAATTAAAGGCAATACAAAAAATGGCATTACAATTTGTGAATATAAAATTGATTTTATTTTATTAGTATTAAACTCTTGTATATCTAATAATAGGATTGCACGAATAGCATCAATTACAGAATATTGAGCTTTTCCTTTATATACATTACTAATTATTTTTGGTTCAAATCCTTCCAAAGTATAAAGAAATTTTTCATAACTTACATCTAATTTAGAGTTATTCCAATCAATTGTAGTTGGTTTTTTAGTAATTTTAGTATTTATTACATACCACTTGTTATTTTGGTAAAATGCCTTTTTACCTACAATAGTTTCTACAATATCATTACCTTTTGTTTTAAAAATATGTATATCTATAGCTTTCTTTTCTATTGGATATAACTTTTTAAAATAAACAAAATATTCATTATATTTTAAAAAAATATTATTTTGTTCATTTACAAAATATCTATTTTGAAGTATCTTATTTTTCTCTTCGTACGCATATGCCAAAGGGGTACTTTGCAAAGTAATCAAAATAAGAGTAAATAGTGTAGAGATTAAAATTATCGGTACTAGAATTTGCTTTTGTGATAGTCCAAGAGCATAAAAACTCACCAAGGCATTGTCTTTAATCAAAAATGTTAGTGTAACTATCCATGCAAATACTAAAGACAAAGGCAATGTTATCGTTAATGTAAAAAATACATTATACATCACATACAAAAGTTGTAAATTAGCAGAGTTTGGAAGTCTAGTAAAATATTGAAGGAGATCAATTCCAACAAAAAATAGTTCTAGTGATAATAAAATAATCAAAAAATATTTAATGAATTTTGTTAATAAATATTTTGTAATTATTTTCATGTTTTAGCTTTAATAGTAAATGTAGACTTCACCTCTTCTAAAGGCAACTTTTGTAATGCTTCAACAGATTTAATAACATGAGGTATAATACTTTTTAATTCATCAAATTCTACTTTACTAAAATCTGACAACACATAGTTTGCAACATCTGCTTTATATTCTGGTTTTCCAATTCCTACACGAACTCGTATATAGTCTTTTCCAATATGGCTATCTATTGAACGTAAACCATTGTGTCCACCATGTCCACCACCAATTTTAAATTTAATTGTTCCAAATGATAAATCTAAATCGTCATGTATAATAATAATATTTTCATTAGGAATATTATAATATTCTGCAATACTAATAATAGATTCGCCAGAAGCATTCATAAATGTTTGAGGTTTTACATAAAAATTACTCATCTTTTTTTGAACTTTAGCTTGAAAATTTGGATTATTAATATTTGTAGGTAATAGGTTTTTAGTTATCTCATCAATAACTAAAAAACCTATATTGTGTCTGGTATTTTTATATTTATCACCTGGGTTACCAAGTCCAGAGATTAAGTACATAGGCGCTTAAAACTTTTACTATTAGCTTTAATTACACCAACAACTGGTACTCTTGGGTCTAAGAAACATTCAACACCTGTTGGTAATTCGATATCTCTTACAAGGTAGTTGTCACCTGTATCTAATTCTGTTACATTAAAGTGGAAGTTTTCTGGTAAATTTTCAATTGCACATTTAACTGCAACTCTATTTCTATGGAATGCTAATAAACCTTTATTTTTAAGACCTTTAGGTGTTCCTTCTGTTGTAACTGGTACGTAATAGTTAGCTTTTACACCTGGTTGTGCAACCATTAAATCTACGTGTAATAATGTTGATGTTACTGGGTGTTTTTGGTACTCTTGTACTACAACTTTATATGTTGTTCCTGCTACTTCTACATCGAAAGCTACTGTTTCTTTAGCTTTTAAAA
>Ga0193962_1001210_pt1 | contig 12069 bp, 9 predicted proteins | sample FB_5_MG_FD_140335 | JGI IMG/M metagenome (GOLD analysis project Ga0193962, IMG submission 140335) | Microbial mat bacterial communities from the Broadkill River, Lewes, Delaware, United States - FB_5_MG | ecosystem: Environmental > Aquatic > Freshwater > River > Microbial mats | place: USA...
GTGCCTTATAATTAGAAAGTGCCTTATAAATAAGTGATGCTAAAACCGCCAAGGCTTAGCCTTGGCGGTTTTTTTTATGGCTATTCTTCTTCTCTTACAAACTTGGCTAGAATCTTTCCTGTTTCACGATTTCCTACATAGATGCTGATCACTTCGGCGCGTACCGCGTGAGTTTGATGGCCCTGATAATTTATTGTGCTGTAACAGCGATCAGCAAGAGTGCAAAAACGCAGCCCTAATTGCACTTCTAAGGCCCGGTTTTCGGTTTGGGCATGCGTAGTTTCGGGTGCTGCTTGCCATTTGATATCTTCAAATACTCCTGGTATCCACTGCCAGTTGCGATTCATCGACTTAAGTGCTGGATAGTTTTTGAAGTTTAAAACAGTTGCTACCCAGCGATGGCCATTTTTCATAAGTACTTCTTGGCCTAGGCGGTTTTTTTCTGAGTCTTGGTGCAGTGTAAATTCAACAACCGATTTTGCCGAGTGCCCTGGCGCGTAATCAGCCGCTTCATCTGGAAACAAATCGCTATAGGGGCCGCTATTAGGCAGGCTGCGAATTCCTACAATATTAAAGGGGTGAAATCCTTTTTTATATTGATAACGTGCAGCTTGTAGAGGGTAGTTTATATAGTAGGTATCTTGTTGCTTGAGGTCGTCACGGGTTGCCAGACCCGCAAAGCGCTTATCTTGCGAGCTAAATAAATTTTGTACATTCTGTTCGGTTAAATAGGCTTTTGTCTGCCAGTGTTTATCGGCATTCATTAATCGTGAATTCATTCTTTTTTTGCGTTCATGCGCTGCCTTTTGGGCTTGTTCGGCGGCGATGCGGGCTTGTTCTTGGGAAAGCAATTCAAGTCTCGCTAAATCTTCTTTTGAAGGGCCGCAGGCTGCTAAAAAAACAGTGCTTATGATGAGTGCCGCTTTGATTAGGGTGTTCATAAATTTCCTGTGTTCTTGTAATTATTGTCTGCGTCTATTATTACTGAAAATTAAAAGTTTTTCGATGCCCGTTATTCGATGCGGGTTGTTCTATTACCCAATGGTATGAGTAGGTTGTCGTCTTGTTTTGTCTAGACAATGTTATTGTGGTGTGACAATCTAATAAAAAATATAAGAGTTTAAAAATGTGAAGTATCTCTTTATCTGTGTCGCCTCGCTTTTGGGGTTGGTGTCTCTTTCTGCTTGTGAAAGCTCATTCTCCGACATGGAGGGTGGTGAGCTGAGGGAGCGCGCTTATCTTTGCTTGATTGCGACCGATCAGAGCACCGCTGAAATTCAAGTATGTAAAAACATTCAACGTGAATGCAAACGCCGTCAAAAAGCAGGACAGTTTGACTGTTAGATTGACTGTTATATTGTTAGTCTTATCTGTAATGGCTTTGTAATCTGCATAAAACGTATTAATTATCTTATTAGCACTTGAAATTGTGACCTATGATGCCATATCCAATGTGGATGCTGTTCCATGATGGGATTTGTTAATTATATGGTGTAGTGTTACTGCGTTTAAAAATAACAAATTAAATATTACCACTGGGGAATTAAAATGAATTTATTCAAACAAGTGCCTGTATTAGCAATGGGCGCTCTATTATTGGTTGGCTGTGGCCAGGAGAAAGAAGTGAAGTTAGAAACTCATGTTGATCAAGCAAGTTATGGTGTTGGTCTAAATATCGGTGAAAGCCTAGCCCGTGATGCGGTTGAATTGAACGTTGATGCGATTGCTGCTGGTATCTCTGACGCATTGTCTGGTGCAGAGAAGCGTATCGATCAAGAAACTCTACAAGCGGCTTTCGAAAAAATTCGTGAAGAGCAAACGCGTAAGCAAGCTGCATTGAATGATGCTGCTGCTCAAGCAGGTATCGATTTCCTAGCTGAAAATGCTAAGAAAGAAGGTATTACTACTTTAGAGTCTGGTTTACAATATGAAGTAATTACGGCTGCTGCAGAAGCTGGCGCTAAGCCATCTGCAACAGATACAGTATCTGTTCATTACCATGGTACGTTAACTGACGGTTCTGTTTTTGACAGCTCTGTTGAGCGTGGTACTCCAGCTGAATTCCCAGTTAACCGCGTTATCGCTGGTTGGACTGAAGCACTTCAGTTGATGTCTGTTGGTGATAAGTGGAAACTTTATATCCCGGCTGATTTGGCTTACGGCGCACAAAGCCCAAGTCCTAAAATTCCAGCTAACTCTGCTTTAGTATTTGAAGTAGAATTATTGGAAGTTAAACAAGAAGGCTAAGCCTGCTGTTTATTTGATCGATTGAAGCATACCTTATGTGTCAATCGATTAAGTCCTAAGCGGGCTTTCCTCATATATGATGGATCCGCTTAGGAATACTGATGTCACAATCTCTCTCGTCTTTACCAGATTTTAATCAAGATCTGTTGGGTTTTTTACAAGCCAGTCCTACCCCTTTTCATGCAACACAGTCCATGGCAGATACATTATTGTCAGCGGGTTATCGCGAATTATTTCAAGATCAAGCATGGTCGTTAGAAGAGCAAGCGGGATATTTTATTCGCCGCAATGATTCTTCGATTATCGCTTTTTGGTTAGCCGATAAATCTCAGCCATTGCGTTTGTTGGGGGCTCATACCGACAGTCCTTGTTTAAAAGTAAAACCGAATGCCAATATGACCGGCCAAGGCTATTTTCAGCTGGGTGTTGAGGTATATGGTGGCGTTTTGCTAGCACCTTGGTTTGATCGTGATTTATCCCTGGCAGGGCGTGTGCATGCGCGTATTGATGGAAAAATTAAATCGGTCATGATTAACTTTGAGCGTGCGATTGCGACAGTTCCAAGTTTAGCGATTCACCTTGATCGTGAAGCGAATAGCTCCCGCACAATTAATAAGCAAACCGACTTGCCGCCAGTATTGGCTATTGTGGGTGAGAATAAACAAGATTTAAATACGATCCTGATGGCAGAGGTGCGCAAGCAGTTTGAGTCGGTTGAATCAATTTTAGATTACGAATTATTCTTTTATGATACTCAGCCGCCAGCGCTGATTGGTTTAGAAAATGAATTTATTGCCAGTGCACGTTTGGATAACTTGTTGAGTTGTCATGTTGGTTTGCAGGCTTTATTAAGCTCAGGGTCTGGTCAGAATAAATTATTCATCTGTACCGATCATGAAGAGGTCGGTTCAGTAAGTGCCTGTGGTGCTCAGGGGCCTTTCTTAGAGCAAACCATTGAGCGCGTCTGGCCAAGTATCGAAGAGCGTAATCGTCTTATGGCGAGCTCTTTGATGATCTCGGTAGATAACGCACACGCGATTCACCCTAATTATTTTGATAAGCATGATGAAAATCATGGGCCGATCATCAATCAGGGCCCTGTTATTAAGGTGAATGCTAATCAGCGCTATGCTACCAATAGTTTTACTGCAGCGGTCTTTAAGCAGGTCTGTAACGACGTTGGTATTAAGTATCAATCGTTCGTTACGCGTACCGATTTAGGCTGCGGTAGCACGATTGGCCCAGCAATCGCTTCAAACCTGGGTGTGGATACGATTGATATCGGTGTGCCAACCTTTGGTATGCACTCGATTCGTGAACTTGCAGGCAGCGAGGACGCGCATGCTTTGGCTCAGGCATTGAAACACTTTTATGAGAAGTCGTCTTTGACGGAGTAATTCGTTAGCTGAAGATTTATTAAGGCATAATAAACAAGCAGTTTACATCAGTCAGTAAGCTGCTTTTTTTATTTGAATCGTGATGGATAAATTCTAGACGCAAAAAAATATAGCATTGATAGTAGTGCTAAATAAAAAATTATAAGTGGTATTTTAATATTTGAAATAGAGTATTTCGAAAGAAGACCATCTTAGATAAAAGATGGTCGGGATAGAGAGATTCGAACTCCCGACATCCTGCTCCCAAAGCAGGCGCGCTACCAGACTGCGCTATATCCCGAACATGTTGCAAGCAATACCAAATAATTACAAAGTAATAAATGGCTCCCTGAGCTGGACTTGAACCAGCGACCAATAGATTAACAGTCTACTGCTCTACCAACTGAGCTATCAGGGAATGTCTTGGCAACGGAGCGCATAATACGTAGCAGACGCTCAGCTGTCAACACTTTTTAAAATAAAATCTGTAATTAATTCAATTGCTTACAGATTTTATTCAAAATGGCTAAAAATTAACCGAATAGTTACTTATTTAACCAGAATTAACCTTTCATCAACGCTAATAATTCAGCCGTTTTAATTTCCATAAGTTTTTGATCACCACGGCTTTCAACATTTAAGCGTACAACAGGCTCAGTATTTGATGCGCGCAAGTTAAAGCGCCATTCACCAAAGTTCATGCTTAAGCCGTCGGTACGATCAATCTCAGCGCCAGTATCCGCATAATGTGCTTCTACTTTCACTAAAGTTGCTGGAGCATCCTCTAAAACGCTGTTGATCTCGCCAGAGCAAGGGAAGCGTGCCATACGCTCTTCAACCAACTGAGTTAACGACTTACCAGACTTACTGATCAATTCAACCACAAGCAACCAAGGAATCATGCCGCTGTCGCAATAGAAGAAATCTTTAAAATAATGGTGAGCACTCATCTCGCCACCATAAATAGAATCTTCTAAACGCATACGCTCTTTAATAAACGCATGGCCGGTTTTACTCTGAATGGCTTTACCACCAGCGGCTTCAGCCATTTCGATGGTATTCCAGGTTAAGCGAGGGTCGTGAACAATGCTCGCCCCTGGATTTTTCAATAAGGCCGCTTCTGCCAATAGACCTACGATGTAGTAGCCTTCAATAAAGGTACCTTTATCGTCGAAAAAGAAACAGCGGTCAAAATCGCCATCCCAAGCGATGCCTAAATCAGCACCGGAATCGGCAATTGCTTTAATCGTCGGCGCACGGTTTTCTTCTAATAGCGGATTTGGAACACCGTGTGGGAAGTTACCATCTTGTTCGTGATGAACTTTAACCCACTCAATTGGTAAGAAAGGCTCAATTGCATCAAGGGCAAGACCTGCGCCACCGTTACCGGCATTACAAACGATTTTTAACGGTTTTAACTCATCTGCGGTCACGTAGGTCAAAAGGTGCTGAGTATAAGCTGGGCGAGTATCAACCACTTCTTGTGTGCCGCGCTTGCTAGCATCAACTTCTGGAAAGTCGTTTGCGTGAGCAAGTTTCTCGATATCTTTTAGGCCAGTATCGCCGCTAATAGGCTTAGAGCCTTCGCGCACAAACTTCATGCCATTGTAATCTTTTGGGTTGTGGCTAGCGGTTACGCAAATACCACCATCGGCTTTCAGGTGAGACGTTGCAAAATACACTTCTTCCGTGCCGCACATGCCAATGTTTAAAACATTCGCGCCAGCGTCACGTAAACCTTCAACCACTTGATCACACATTTGTTTGCTGGTTAAACGAATGTCGTAACCAACCACAACGGTCTTAGGCTTTAAGTATTGAGCAAAAGCACGGCCAATGCTGTAAGCGATTTCTTCATTAAGTTCATCTGGCATACGGCCGCGAACATCATACGCTTTGAAGCATGCTAATAAATCACCCATTACTTATTCCCTTTTTCTTTCTCGGCTTGCTCTTTCAAGTAAACGTTCTCAAACACATGATTGGTTGCTTCAACAAAGCCTTCAATGCTGCCGCAATCAAAACGCTTACCGCGGAATTTATATGCCATAACGCAGCCTTCTTGAGCTTGCTTCATCAAGGCGTCAGTGATTTGAACTTCACCATTTTTACCGGGTTCAGTTTCTTCAATTTTTGCAAAAATATCAGGGGTTAAAATATAACGACCAATAATGGCTAGGTTAGAAGGCGCATCTTCTTTCGCAGGTTTCTCAACCATGTCAGTAACGCGATACAAGCCATTGCCCATATCGTCACCGGCGATCACACCGTATTTATGAACTTGATCTTCAGGTACTTCTTGAATGGCAACAACCGAGCAGCGGAACTGATTGTAGATTTTCACCATTTGTGCAAGAACGCCTTCGCCATCTTCATCGGGAACACATAAGTCATCGGCAAGAACAACGGCAAAAGGTTCGTCACCCATAAGGTTGCGGCCTGATAAAATCGCGTGTCCTAACCCCTTCATATGGTTTTGACGAGTGAAGGCAAAGTCGTTATTGTCGATAAGATCACGAATAGAGCTTAATAAGGACTCTTTACCAGAGCCTTTAATTTCTGCTTCTACTTCGTAACTGATGTCAAAATGGTCAGCGATCGCCCGCTTACCTCGACCGGTAACAAAGCCAATAGTAGAAAGACCAGCTTGAGAGGCTTCTTCTACGCCATATTGAACAAGAGGCTTGTTAACAATTGGCAGCATTTCTTTTGGCATAGACTTGGTTGCCGGTAAAAAACGGGTTCCATATCCTGCTACGGGAAAAAGGCATTTTTTAATCATGATTCAATCCTTGTAAAAATAAGTATTTGAGGCCATTTAATTAATTAGGCTGAGTGGGTATTTGCACGAAATAGACCAAATATTGAAATGAGAAGAGGGTTGGCAATTCCATTTCGCCATATTTCGTCATAATGTTATAACGCACAATGTAAATAAAGATGCCGCATTGTAGCTTGTTGTAAAGGAATAACAAGGCTCATTAGGGGGAATAAAAGTCATTTAATCGTTAACTTAATTGTTATGTGGGCACGAATACTGCTCTGTAACAAACATAAGAGAATCGAGTGGATTTCTCTTTAATATCACTGGTAAATGCTGACTTATGGTGCACACTTAATTGAAATGATGCACAAAAGTAGCACTAAGGATGGAATCGAATGCAAATTGAACAGCCGTTCGAGTTAGTCTTGTTTGGTGGGTTAGGGGATTTGGCTTTGCGTAAGCTGTTTCCTGCTCTGTACTTATTAGAGTCGGATAATCGACTGCCTAAAGGGCGTATTATCGCAATTGGGCGGAGTGAGGTTGCGCAGGCAGAGCTTTTAAAAATCATCAAGCAAGCTGTCAAAGTTCAAGATGAGGATGTATGGCAAAAATTTCAGCAACGATTGACCTATGTATCAATTGACGTCTATCAGTCAGATGATTTTAAAAATCTAGTCAGTGAGTTAGAACCGACGTGCCCTAATCGACTGTTTTATTTGGCGACAGCGTCTTCGCTTTACGCAGAAATCGTTAAAAACTTACACGCCAATCAATTAATTCATGCGCCTTCTAAGGTCGTTTTAGAAAAACCTATTGGTCATGATTTAACATCAGCCAAAGCAATTAACAAAGCGGTTGCAGAATACTTTGATGAAAGTCAGATTTATCGTATAGATCATTATTTAGGCAAAGAAACCGTTCAAAATTTAATGGTACTGCGATTTGCCAATTCGATTTTTGAAAGCCAGTGGAATCAAAAATACATTGATCATATTCAAATTTCCATTTCAGAATCTTTAGGCGTAGAAAAACGGGCTGGATTTTATGAACAGGTGGGTGCATTCAGAGACATGATGCAAAACCATTTATTGCAACTTTTATGCATCGTTGCAATGGAACCCCCCTCAAAAATGGAACCAGACGAAGTTCGTGATGAAAAAGTAAAAGTTATAAAAGCCCTGAGAGCGATAGAGGGCAAAGACATTCACGATAAAGTTATTCGCGGCCAGTATGGAGAAGGTGTTTCTGAAGGACGTCCAGTTCCGCGCTATCGTGATGAAGATGGCGTTAATAATCAAAGCCAAACGGAAACCTTTGTGGCGATGAAGGTGGAAATTGAAAACTGGCGCTGGGCGGGTGTCCCTTTTTACTTGCGCACAGGAAAACGACTTGCAGAACGAGCGTGTGAAATTGTTGTGCAGTTTAAAGAAATTCCTCATTCGATTTTTGATATGCAGCATAAAGAAACCATGGCAAATAAATTAATTTTTCGCCTTCAGCCTGATGAAGGTATTCGGTTGCAGTTGTGTGAAAAGAAATTAGGCAGTGGGATGAATGTGCGGCCTATGACGCTGAGTCTGAATCCCGATAATCCAAGCCAAGTCGGTGCTTCGCAATATGCGGGTGCTAAAAAAAGCGAGCGTGATTTTGAGAATAAAATGACGCGCGTGCCTGAGGCTTATGAAAGATTATTATTTGATGCATTGGCCAGTAACCCAACACTGTTTTTACGTGATGATGAATTGATGCAAGCTTGGCGTTGGGTTGATCCTATCTTAGCTGCATGGCAAGAATCTGAAAGTGCCCCCGAACCGTATACTTCTGGAACATGGGGTCCCGCGGCTGCTACGTTATTGTTAGCCAAAGATGGGCGGCTCTGGAATGAAAATAATTAGCTGAAAACAACTGAATTAAAACAACGAATAGAATGTAAATAATTCGCGAAATGAAAGAATGGGTTTAAAACAATAAAAATTTCGGAGCAATATTATGTGGACAGAAACCGTTAGCGATAGTGATGATATTTTAGCGCAAAAACTAGCGCTCTCAGTCAGCAAGCAACTTAATGCTTGTTTAAATGAAAAGAATAAAGCTTGCTTGGCCGTGAGTGGTGGTAATACCCCCATCGCTTTTTTTCAGCATCTTAGTCAGCAAACATTAGACTGGGGTAAAGTGACGATTATATTAGTCGATGAGCGTTGGTTGCCTGTCGATCATAAGGACAGTAATGAAAAATTGGTCCGTGATCATCTAATGCAGAATAATGCCCAAAAAGCCTATTTTTTAGGGCTGAAGAATAATGCTGAATGGCCGAGTGAAGGCATAATGGATTGTGAAACGCAATTAAGAACTCAAATCGATCATATTGATGTGGTTGTTTTAGGCATGGGTTTAGATGGCCATACGGCATCTTGGTTTACCGGTTCGAATAAGTTATCGGCATTATTAGATGGTGAGACTGCGGCTTGGTGCTTGCCTGTAGAAGACGAATTTTTACCTCAACCAAGAATGAGCTTAACCTGGCGTTTTATGAAGCGCGCCGAAAAGATATATCTTCATTTTACTGGTAGCGATAAAAATTCTGTATTCGAACAAGCCTGTGAAGAAGTGAGTGAACAGTTGCCGGTATCGCACATATTGCATCAAGATGGCATTAGTATCAGTGTTTATCGAACGGAATAGTGCTTTTTAAACAATCGCTTTTTATAAATTTAAAGGAGAACGTATGCATTCTATCGTTGCTGCCGTGACTGAAAGAATCATAAAACGCAGTAAAAAAAGTCGCCAAGAATATCTGCAACTAATTAATTCAGAAGCCGAGCGTTTACAAAATCAGCCCGCGCGTCATGGCATGAGCTGTACCAATTTAGCTCACGCTATTGCCGCCGAAGATCATGATGAAAAAGTCATTCTTAAGCAAAGTCATCGAGCCGCTAATATAGCCATTATTAGTGCTTACAATGATGTACTGTCTGCTCATCAACCGTATAAAAACTACCCTGATGAAATAAAGCAACATCTCGGCAAGCTTGGTCATGTTGCCCAAGTCGCTGCAGGTGTTCCGGCTATGTGCGATGGTATTACCCAAGGCCAAAAGGGCATGGAGCTTTCTTTATTCAGCCGCGATGCGATTGCTTTAAGTACGGCGATAGGCTTGTCTCATGATGTTTTTGATGGTGCTGTTTTATTAGGCATCTGCGATAAAATTGTGCCTGGTTTATTAATGGCGGCTTTGCGTTTTGGTCATCTACCCGCGGTATTTTTACCTTCTGGGCCGATGGCGTCGGGCATTTCAAATTCAGAAAAAGCAAAAACACGGCAGAAGTTTGCAGCAGGAGAGGTGGGTAAAGAAGAATTATTAGAGTCAGAATTAAAGTCTTATCATAGCGCAGGTACTTGCACCTTTTATGGTACGGCGAACTCCAATCAAATGTTGATGGAAATCATGGGGCTGCAATTACCCGGCAGCTCATTTTTGCATCCACAAGACCCACTAAGACCTTTGCTCAACCAATACGCATTAGAAAAGCTCAGCCAGCATACCGCGTTAGAAGCAGGCTATAATCCGTTAGGAAAAATGCTCGACGAAAAAAGTTTCGTCAATGCCATTGTTGGTTTGTTAGCGACGGGGGGCTCGACCAATCACAGTATTCATCTCGTTGCGATTGCTCGCATGGCGGGTATCATTTTAGACTGGCAAGACATCTCTGATTTATCCGATGTCGTACCGCTATTAACGCGGATGTATCCTAATGGTAAAGGCGATGTGAACCATTTCCAGCAAGCGGGCGGAATGGGGTTTTTAATACATGAATTATTAGAAGCAGAACTGATTCATAATGATGTCGGTACGTTATTAGGAGCTGACTCGTCATTGGGTAAAGGCATGAATGCCTATTGCCAAGAACCTTATTTAATAATCAAAACATTGAAAAACGGCGACCAAGAAAAACAACTCGGTTGGCGTGATGTAAGCAAAGAGAGTTTAGACCTTGATGTATTAGCGCCTGCTCATGCGCCCTTTATGCGCGAAGGTGGGCTTAAATTATTAACGGGTAATATCGGCCGCGGATTAATTAAAATATCCGCAGTGCCTGAGTCTCGCTGGTATACACATGCCCCAGCCAAAGTATTTGTGGATCAAAATGATGTGCAAGTTGCTTATGACGCTGGCGAGCTAAATCAAGATTGTATCATCGTGGTGAAATACCAAGGGCCAAAAGCCAATGGCATGCCTGAGCTACACAAACTTATGCCAGTATTGGCTAATCTGCAAGATGCGGGTTATAAGGTCGCATTATTAACCGATGGCCGCTTATCTGGTGCATCAGGCAAAGTACCCGCAGCCTTGCATGTATGCCCAGAAGCATTATTGGGTGGTGCAATCGATGCGATTTGTGATGGCGATATGATCGAAATAGACGCACATAAAGGCTTAATTAAAAACCACCATGAGTCTGTTGCAGGTACAAGTGATCAATCTAACTCTGTACCCCGGAGCACCCGTAAAAATATAGGCTTAGGTCGTGAGCTATTCAGTATATTCCGCACAAACGTTACGGCTGCTGACCAAGGCGCCTTATCGTTAGGCTGGGCGAATGACGAGCAGGAGCGGTAATTATGACAAAATTAAATACCTGGTTAGAAAATAGTAAACCACTCATTCCAGTGATTGTTATCGACAATATCGATCACGCAGTGCCCATGGCTAAAGCTTTGGTCGCGGGTGGTGTGCATCTTTTAGAGATCACCTTGCGAACAGAGGCAGGCTTGGCGGCGATACAACAGATTAGCGAGCAAGTCCCCGAAGCGATCGTTGGCGCTGGCACTGTTTGTAATGCTAATGAATATCAGCAAGCAATCGATGCTGGCGCGCAGTTTATCGTTAGCCCAGGCCTAACAGCGGAGCTAATCACCAAAGCGCAGCAGATTGAAAAGCAGGGTGAATGGGGTGGTATTTTCCTACCTGGCGTTGCTACTGCGAGCGAAGTGATGGAAGCGAAAGCCGCAGGGTTTACCCAACTGAAATGTTTTCCAGCCAGTGCAATTGGTGGTGCAAAATTATTAAAAGCATGGGCAGGACCGTTTGCAGATATCCAATTCTGCCCAACGGGGGGCATAAGCCCAGGAAACTACCGAGAATACCTAAGCCTAAATAACGTAATGTGCGTAGGAGGAAGCTGGTTAACCGAAGCTAAGCTACTCGCTGCGCAAGACTGGATAGAGGTAGAAACCCGCGCCCGTGAAATAGCGCTAACAGACTGATTTTTAATCAAAATGTGGCAAATGTAGGCTTTCAAGGCGAATTGATAAAAAGGCCTTGCAAGGCTTAAGGCAATTTATTAGACTGCACACACTTTAGGACTATAGCTCAGTTGGTTAGAGCGCTACCTTGACATGGTAGAGGTCCCCAGTTCGAATCTGGGTAGTCCTACCAAATTTTAAAAAACCGCATTATCTGCAAAGATTATGCGGTTTTTTTATGTCTATGATTTAACTTTATCGAAATGGAATTCTTATGAATAAAGCGTTATTAGTCCCTTTGTTTTTATCAGCCTTCATCACAGGCTGTGCAACCCCTGTAAGCAATAAAACGATTTTAGAGAATCAAGAATCGATTCTTATGATGTGTAAGTCAGGGGCTCCTTTTATTTTGACACAGCAAATTCAGCTTGATTCAAA
>Ga0193962_1001212_pt1 | contig 12068 bp, 8 predicted proteins | sample FB_5_MG_FD_140335 | JGI IMG/M metagenome (GOLD analysis project Ga0193962, IMG submission 140335) | Microbial mat bacterial communities from the Broadkill River, Lewes, Delaware, United States - FB_5_MG | ecosystem: Environmental > Aquatic > Freshwater > River > Microbial mats | place: USA...
AATAAGCTTAACAGCAGGCAAAAGACGCTTAAGTTCCTCTTCTACAGATATATGCTCAGCACCCGGTCGCGACGAGTATGCACCCAAGTCAATAATATCACCATTCTCATGTAATATCTTCTCTATTCTACGTTTTACTTCATCTAAATCCAAATACGATCCCCCATCGTAGAACGAATCAGGAGTAAGATTAAGAATCCCCATCACAAGAGGAGAAGAAAAATCGATAAGCGAATTATTTATATAAATATCTTTCATTAAATGTATGTTTAAAAAGTACCCGTAAATATATAAGCAAATTTCGTTATTTTTCGTAATTTTACGCTACATAAAGCAAGAAATAACGAACTAAAGACTACAAAAATGAGCAATACTAACCAAGAATACGATGCTATAATCAAAATATGTACTGATCTCTTCTCAAAAAAGATGAAAGATTATGGCACAGCTTGGCGAATTCTACGCACACGATCTATAACAGATCAAATATACATCAAGGCAACACGTATACGTAGTCTTGAAGAAAAGAAATGCTCAAAAGTAGGAGAAGGTATTTACCCTGAGTTCATTGGTATCATCAACTACGCTATCATGGGTATAATACAATTAGAACTAGGTCCTTCTGAGGAAAAGATGCCAGAAGAAGAAACACAAGCTCTATACGACAAATACTTCCAAGAAGCCAAAGAGCTAATGATGATAAAGAATCACGACTATGACGAAGCATGGAGAGGTATGCGCATAAGTTCATATACTGACTTAATCCTAATGAAGCTAAACAGAACAAAGCAGATAGAAGATAACGAAGGAAAGACTCTTGTATCAGAAGGTATAGACGCCAACTACTTCGACATGATCAACTACGCAATCTTTGCACTAATCAAGCTTGAATTTGGAGAATAAGAACTAAACAAAAGAAAATGAAAATACTAAGGAATGCTTGCAGAATAATAATAGGAATTGTCTTTCTTTACTCTGGCTTTGTAAAAGGTATAGACCCACTAGGATCGACATACAAATTCACAGATTACTTCAACGCCTTCTCTATGAGTTGGCTAAGTTCAGTATCCTTCATATTTTCAATAATACTATCGAGCCTAGAATTCACTATTGGACTATGTCTTCTCTTAAACGTTAAGATTAAATGGGCCTCAATAGGAGCTCTAGGCTTCATGTGTATCTTCACACCATTAACACTTGCAATAGCAATAGGTAACCCAGTATCTGACTGTGGCTGCTTTGGTGATGCACTAAAAATAAGCAACTGGCAAACATTCTTCAAGAATATTATCTTACTAGGTCTAGCAATTCAGCTATACAGAGGTAAGGATAAAATTAAAACACCTTGGCGAGAGACTGACCAATACTTCATAGTAATAGGCATACTTATCTTTATAGGATTCGTCTCAAACTACTCATATAAACACTTACCTCTGATAGACTTCAGACCATATAAGATAGGTGTTAATATTCAAGATGAGATGGCTATACCAGAAGGTGCACCGACAGATGAATACCGTTCTATCTTCAAATACAAAAACAAGAAAACAGGAAAGATAAAAAGATTTAATGAGACGAACTACCCATGGCAGGATACTCTAAACTGGGAATATGTAGATATTCATCAGAAAATAATCAAGAAAGGTTTTCATCCAAAGATAGATGACTTTACTCTACAGCACACACTAAATGGAGATATTTCAGAGCAAATATTACACAACCAAGGATACAGCTTCTTGCTTATCTCCTACGACATCAAACAATATGATGGATCGAACCAAAGGAACATCAATCAACTTGCATCCTATAGTCTAAAACACGGATACGACTTCTACTGCGTAACAGCATCACTAGAAGAAGACACACAACGTTTCTCCGAAGAAAAGAACGCAGACTTTGAGTTCTGCAATATGGACGAAACACAGCTAAAAACAATAATACGTTCTAACCCAGGTCTACTGCTCCTTAAAAACGGAACAATAATACACAAATGGCATGGAAACGACATACCATCAGTAGACGAGTTAAAAGATACAAATTTACTATCGTACTGTCTTCAAGAGAATCAGCGCAGAAGTAATAATAAAACATTGTTTATATTAGCACTCCTATGGGTAGTAGCGTTATCTACATACCGACTTAGGAACTACAGAAAGGGACACATTAACAATTAAAATATATTAATATGAGAAAGAACATTGTAGCGGGGAATTGGAAAATGAACATGAACCTACAAGATGGTATCGCTCTTGCAAAAGAAGTAGACACTCTAGTAGGAAAAAATGACACTACTAACGTAGAAGTTGTACTAGGAACACCATTCATACATCTTGCAGAAGCAAACAAAACAGTAAACTCTGTAAAAATAGCTGCACAAAACTGTGCTAAAGAAGTATCAGGAGCATACACTGGTGAGACATCAGCAGAGATGATTAAATCAACAGGAAGCGACTACATCATCCTAGGACACTCAGAAAGAAGAGCATACTACGGAGAAACAGATGCTATCCTTGTCGAAAAAGTACAACGCACACTTGAAAACGGAATGAAAGTAATATTCTGTATTGGTGAAGTACTTGAAGAAAGAGAAAGTGGAAATCACTTCGAGGTAGTTAAATCACAACTAGCAAACGGTGTTTTCAATCTAGATGCAGAAGCATTCAGTAATATAGTACTAGCATACGAGCCTGTATGGGCAATTGGAACAGGAGTAACAGCATCTTCAGACCAAGCTCAAGAAATGCATGCATTCATCCGTAAGACTCTTACTGAGCAATATGGAGAAGCAGTAGCAGAAAACACATCAATACTATATGGAGGAAGTTGCAAGCCATCAAACGCAAAAGAGTTATTCGCCAACAAAGATGTTGACGGAGGACTAATCGGTGGAGCATCACTTAAAGCTGAAGACTTCCTAGGAATAATAACTGCCTTCTAAGAATACTATAAATAAAAAGGAAGCCGCCCTTTGGGCGGCTTTTTTGTTGCTATTAAGTTAATTACAATATCTACCCACGTTGTTTAGATACATTATCTTTCTTTTTAATACGATTTTCTTCTCTATAAATTTCCAGAATAGTTTTCTCTGCTTGCATACCCGAAGCACCAATTTCCATTTTAGTATGATACATTAAACGCATCAATTCTTTATCTAAATCAGATAATTCAGTAGCAAAACCACCATCTGTTGCTGTTTCATAAAAGATACTTGAAGGATGTTTCTCTGAATCTCTAAAGAAACCAAGAGGTTGAATCAATTCTTCTTTTATAAAACTCTTAAGTACAGCTAGATTATTATCATATGCTCCATACTGATCTAACACACATAAGATTCTACAGCCAGTTATTCTAGCAGGATTTGAATTATCATTTTGCTCAATAGTCCATAAAGCACCATTACCAGCACTCGCTTGTAATTGAGTTACATTCTGATATTTCCATAAGAAATAATCTCTAGAAGCAAAAACGATACTACTATTATGCTTTTGAGTAGAAACACTATTTTGATTGTTAGGCATATTCATACTTAAAGGCATTCCACCTTTATACAAATTCCCATCACTCTCAACAACATTAATATGAAAGCCTGAATCGCCGACAGCATTATTAATCATAGCAACAGTCTCTTTAAGATTCTTCAACAATTCATTACGTCTTTGAATACGAATATCAACAGGAGCCGGAGATGTACCTGGCAATGCAGGCACTGCCATAGGATAATAATTAGGTTGAATCAAGCTACCCTGATCGTATTTCTCAGGACTCCTATATTCAAATAAAAGGTTTAGTGTATCTTTATTCGACCATTTTCTTACTTTTTCAAATTGATTTCCATACTCAAAGCCCAAACAAATCTCCTTGAAATATGCTAAAGATTCACGCTGAAAATCATCTAGACCTTCATATCTATCAATAACTGCTTTATCTGGATTTGTCTCCTTTAAATCATCATCCTTAGAACAAGATGAAAATAGTGAAAGGAAAGATAATCCTATAACAGTACAATATATTTTAAACTTATTTATTCTCATTTCTTATACTTATTTATTAGTCACTGTAACACCATCAAAACTATTCTGCTCCCAATCTAGAGCAAAGATCTCGCTCTCAGGAATAGGTAAAGCATATGCACCAGCATTAGGAGCTAATGAATACTCCACTATTGGATTATCTCCATCTGCATCAGCATGCATTACTTTTTTAATTGTAATTCCATCAGGAAAACGAGGATCAGCCTTCAATGCATTATATCTCTTCAAGTCGTACCATCTCATAGTGAAAGAAAGTTCACGTCTTCTTTCATCTAAAACATTCTCAATACTACCAGTAATAGAAATACCATTATTAATAGCTAATTTACTCTTATCAGCAAATCTCTTATCTCTAAGACTCACTATAAGGTTCTTAGCTCCTCCATTATCACCTTTTCTTGCTAAACACTCTGCTTTAATAAGCATCATCTCAGCAACAGAAGGACCTGTAAACAATTGTCCTCCAACAAAACCAGGACCAAATTTATAATATGCACTCATATAGTACTTATCATTAAACTTAGCCGTATTAGGCTTAAAAAGAAATGGCATCAATAACGTTATATTATTATCATAGTAGATCTTTTTTCTAAGGTCTGAATCATCATATAAATCTAACAATCCCTTAGAAGGAAATAACACATCATAATTCCATACCATTGATGGGATATACAACCCATCTATCTTCCCTATCGATTTTTCCATATTAGGAATTGAAAGGATTTCAGATTTAGGTGTACTAGCAGGCCATCCTGCTTGAGGTACTGTTGTTAATGGAGCAGAAGTTAGATCATCAACAGTATTATATCCAGAAAGAGCTCCCTCTGCAGATTCTAATGCAGTTATATAATCTCCTCTGTACAATGCAACTCTAGCCTTGAAAGCCATCAAAGCTGGTAATGATATTCTCCACTTCTTATCTACATTAAAAGAATTAACTCCTACTTCATCAAATAATTGTTCAGCGATTTCAATATCTTTATTTATACGATCTAAAGTATATTCAACAGTTTTTCTTTTATAAACAGCCTGTTCACTAATGTCATCAACATAACCAATACCAGGCTTTGATTCATCCCACTCTGCAAACTCCACTAATACTTGAAAATGAAAATATGCTCTAAGAGAACGAGCTTCTGCTTCTAACTTCTTTTTTTGAATAGCATCTCCATCAACATCATCAATTGTATTAATAATAAGGTTATATGCATACATATTCTTAAAACCTGATATCCATGTATTAGATTTTGAGCTCATTTGATCCTTATCAAACAAACTAATTCTTTGATTCTGAATATATGCCCCCCATGTTCTATAACTATCAAACACATCCATATTATGTCCATAGTCATCACTTACTAACATTCCCAAACTTCCTGAATAAAAAGGTCCGTATACTGCTGAAGGATTATTAAGTAATAGATCTAAATCTTTTACACTACTAATCGGTTTATTTCCAGAAGGATTAGGATTCTGATCTAAGAAATCAGAACAACTAGAAAACATAAATAATACTAAAAATAAAACTATTATATTTTTCATAAGGTTTCTAATTAAAAGTTAATTTTTAAACCAAGAGTATAAGTCTTTGGAGGTTTAACTACATTTATAACTCTAGGTAAATAATCTGGATCAATACCATCATTATTTGCTGTCCAAAGCAATCCACAATTTTTCATCTGTCCAAATAATGTCACACTAGAAATGTGCAATTTAGAAAGCAATGATTTAGAAAGATTATACCCTAAATAAATCTCATCTAGTCTAATATGAGAAGCATCTCTTACAAGATCTGAACTAGCATTATAATATATAGCACTATTACCACCATACGTCTTATACAAATCTGTATCTGAAGACTGTGGATTAGCTATTGGTGTAGAAGTATCTTTATTACTATCTGACCACGCTTGATCAATAGTTTTAGAAGCACTAAAAGAATTAGGAGATAGATTACCAGATTGAATTCCAGACATCATAAATTTATGACCAAATTTCCCAGAAATAGTAAATGACAGATCAAAATTCTTATATTTAAATGAACTAATAAAACTAGAAAAGACAATAGGAGTCTTTCTACCTTCGTACTGTAAGAAGTCATAAATGTTTTGATTAGTATTATCAATACTATTTACATCATTTGAAGACACTAATTGATCTAAAACAATAGTTTTACCATTAACTTCTATCATTCCATATCCCTTATCATTAAGTCCTAACCATTTATATGTATTTAAGTAATCAATAGGTTTCCCCTCTATATGATAACCTGTATTTTGATAAGGATTTCCATAATCATAACGATATGTTGAAACAATTGGTGATTTATCATCAAAACTTAGAACCTCATTATAGTTATATGACATATTCAAGACACCATTCCATGAAAAATCATCTGTGATTTTTAGATCAGAGCCTATTTGAACTTCTACTCCTCTATTTAAGATATCAGAGAAATTTCCATGAAGTTGTTTTGTTGGATTAACCATTGCAGCAACAGATTTTCTAGAAATAACATCAACAGATTTTTTGTTATAGAACTCTAAACTTCCGTATATTGCATTATTAAATAAAGAAAAGTCAAGTCCTATATTAAAAGTATATGATTTTTCCCATGTAAGATTTGATAATCCATAACTTGCTACATTAGCATATGGAATATTTCCACCATAAGTCGTCGTTACACCATATCCAAGCGTCGTAAGAGTTGATAAATTTTGTCTTGCAGCAGGTAAGCCAACCACACCATAAGAAGCTCTAAGTGATAGTCTATTTATCCAATCATAGCTGTCTGCAATAAAATCTTCTCTGTGAATATTCCACATAGATCCAACAGACCAGAAAGGGGAAAATTTATCAGATACATTCTTTGAAACAAAATTAGAAGCATCAGTCCTCAAACTCAGTGAAGCAGTATACTTATTATCATATGAATATGCGGCATTAAAGTAAGTAGAGAAATATCTATTATACCTTCTATATTCATTTCTAAAATTACTACCATATCCAAAGACTTCTCCTACTGTACTTAGGCCTTGATCCTTATTATGGTATGTTAATTCCTTTGTAAAATCAAAAGATTCTCCAGTAAATGATTCAGGGTCATATCCCATTATTTGTCTCTGAGATGGCTGTATTGATTCACTAGAGATTATTTCTGTTCCTGCTAATAAAGATATATTGTGTTTTGGAGCAATATCTTTATTAAACTCTATCTGAGATCTAAAATTATATGTAGTATTTGTAGTATTTCTTTCAACTAAGATACCACCTTTATCAAAACCATTAGGAGAATAATCGTAAGTTGTTCCACCTTTATCTGTCATATTAGTAGAAAAACTATTCACATTATTTCTAACAAAGAAAGACTTCTCACTCATATAATTCTTCCAATGATTCTTTGTACTCTCATACTGAAACTGAGTAGATAATTTCAAGCCCTTAAGAATTTCATAATCAAATCTATTCTGAATACGAATAGCTAACTGATCAAAATTGTTATCTCTATTTCTAGCCTCTTCTAAAATATTATATCCCCAGTTCTTATACGGCATTCTATCTTGCATATACTCCCTATATGGCATATAATAACCATTAGGCATATTTACGTAGTTACCATTATCATCAACTAATTTCTGGTACGGAGTAGTAACTCGTCTTATCTCACCAAAGTCTGTTCCATTCATTTTAGTATTAACAGAACTTATAGATGTATTAAATGTATATGAAATCTTATCATTTATCTTATAGATATTTTTAAGAGATACCATGTACTTATCTATATTGTTATACTTATAACCCGTTAGATCATTATCAAACATAGCAGAAAGTCTAAAAGAGTTCTTATCTGCTTTTCCCTGAATACTAAAATTATGTTGTTGCTTAACAGCATTTCTTAAAAGATACTTATTATAATCATCTTTATAATCTTGCTTCTTTAATACATTAAGTCTTTGCTCTAATTCAGAATCAGAGAGACCACGTCCAAACATATTCTCTATCAACATTGATTGAGACTGACTATAATTATTTCTCCACTTACCATCAGTGGGAATTGGAGATACCATTCCTGCATTTACTAATGCTTGCTCTCGTTCAATCTGAGCCTTAGAGTCAAGCATATGTAATGAATAATCAAGATCGTATTTATCAGCAATTTTAACAAAACCACTATAGCTTACACTAACTTTTTCTGAACTTGCTTTCTTTGTAGTAACAACAATAACCCCATTAGCAGCTCTAGCTCCATATATAGATGTCGATGCAGCATCTTTAAGAACTGTAATCTCTTTTATATCAGTAGGATTAATTGATGATAAGTCTCCTTCAATAGGGAACCCATCAACAACAATAAGAGGATTAGAAGATCCAGAAAGTGAACCCTGTCCCCTAATAACAATATTTATATTTCCATTCTCATCCATATCGTTTGCCACACCAGGGGCTAAACTAGAAATAGCAGAAGTAATATCAGAGACTGGCTTCTTACTAAGAAACTCCTCACCCACCTTTGCGTAAGCACCAGTAGCTCGCTCCTTAGATATTGTTTGAAAACCAGTAACAACAACCTCATCCATTGTCTCTGCGTCTTCAACAAGAACAATATTTAAAACAGATTGTCCTTTATAAGTAATCACTTGAGTCTTCATTCCAATGAAAGAAAACTCAATCATTTTATTCTTTGCATCAGAAACATTCAATGAATACATTCCATCAATATCAGTAGACGTACCAATAGTCGTACCTTTTATAAAAACAGAGACCCCGGGTAATGGTACACCTGTTTTATCTTTAATTATTCCCTTAAGCAATTTCTCCTCTTGCTCAATTTGTTTCTCTTTAGGAGTGATTATCACAAGATTTGATTTATACTCAACATCATAATCAGCACCTAATATCTTCTGCATCACCTTAGAAAGAGCAACATTCTCAGCTTTCACAGTGATTTTCTTATTCACATCAAGAAATATGCTACTATAAAAGAAATCATAATCAGTTTGAGAACTAATATCTTCAAAAACCGATGATAATGTCTCTTCATTCACATCCAAACTCACTTTCACGTTCTGCGAAAATGACTTTGCACTTGTTTGAAGCATAAAGAAAATCATAATAAAAAAAGTCAACCTCATAGCTAAACTTGGTTTACATTGCATGAACTTTCTGCGCCTGCAATGGTCAATTGATTTTTTTTCCATAAATTTGTATCGTTAATAACGTTTATAAAAAGTTATATAATCTACTATTAGATTATATCTTATTTAGGGCATAGTGGTTGTTGGTAGCAACTACTATGCTTTTTTATTTATCTATATGTACATACTTATCTTTTACCTCTATTTTTGTTTTACTTACCTTTTCAATTATCCTCATTGTCTCTTCTAGACTACTACTCTTATTTATTACTCCAGTAAAAGGGAAACTTTTTATCTTTTTATCAAGAAAAACAACATCCACATTATACCAACGTTCAATCTGTATCATCACACTCTCCAAAGTCATATCATTAAAATAGAACTTACCCTTAACCCAACTTACAAACTCTTTAATATTTACTCTTTTCTTTTTTATTCCATTAGAATTAAACACTGCTTGTTCATTAGGTTTTATCGTAATAGACTGTTTAGTATTTTTAGTATTTATAATCTTAACAGACCCATTAACCAAAGTTGTTTTAATATCTTTATTCTCAGGATATGAATTTATATTAAAGACTGTACCTAGCACTTCAACATTCATATTATTCACTTCAACAATAAAGGGCTTAGACTTATTTTCAGCAACCTGAAAAAAAGCTTCGCCCTTTAAAAATACTTTACGATTATTACCAATAAAATGAATAGGAAACCTTAATGAACTTTGAGAATTCAACCTTACATCTGTCCCATCAGAAAGAGTTATAGAATATTCACCTCCCTTAGGCACACTAATTATATTATACTCAAGTTTTCTAAGCTCACTCCTTTTAGTCTGGTATGTAAGGGAGTTTTTTGAATTAGTAACAATATCTACATCAGTATCCTTTATAGAAACTCCTTTGTTCATTTGAGAAAGATCAACCTTTCTACCATTTGACAAAGTAAGTTCAGCAATATCGTGTTCATTCTTTAATAATGGAAAATTATTTGCTAATTTTGGATTATTTAATGGAGCGTTATTGTCTATGATGTGAAAAGTAACGAAGGAAATAATAATAACAGCAACAGCAGCGATTGCATATTTGAGAGGAGTAAAGATATTATTAAATTTATTATCCTTTTGTGGTATAGAAGATTGAATCTCTCCCCAGATCTTATCAAAATCAGGTCTTGACTTATTAGCTTGACTTTTTATATCTAATAACGATTTCTTTAGAAATTTCAACTCTTCCCTTGAATAATTCTTCAAGATGTCATCAGTCTTCTTAGGATTATTTAATAAATCCCATATATCTTTTTCTATCTTATTATTTTCTTTCATATAAAAAGTGCCGTTTTATATACAAAGACACTCGAGGTAAAAAAAAGGGTGTAAAAGAATTAGAAAATATTTTAAAAATTATCTAAAAGTTGAGAAATAACTACATAAAGTAATATATTATCAGGACTAACTGACCCTCTTATTCTTTTATATGCAATCTTCTTATGCATCTTAACTGTATTAATAGAAATATCTAATTCCTCTGCTATCTCATGCTGCTTCATTCCTACCACACAACTCAGTACAAAAATCTTTCTACATTGTTCAGGAAGTTTATCTATTGCTTTGTTAACTTCATCTATTAATCTAGTTATATCATCACTTGTAGGAGTCTCTATACTATTCTCATATATCAACGCATCCTCAAATTGTCTCTTCACTTTTTCATGCCTTAAATAATTCAAACAATTATTAATTGTTGCCTTATGTAAATAGTATTTTAAAGAGGTATCAACAGACAACTTGGACTTATTCTCCCAAAGCTTAGTAAATATCTTTTGAGTCATATCTTCAGATTCTTCTTTATTCTTCAGATATCCCAATGCCACATAATAGACATTTTCTGAATACTTATTATAGATAGACTCAAATGAAGCTTTATCTCCTTTCTTAAGATTCTCTATTACAAAGAGGTCTCTATTCATACACGTAAAGCCAAATATTTAGATTTGATTTATTAATATGCATCAAATATATAAAATTTAAATAAACATGAAAGTTTTCTCTCTTAATACACAACCCATCACACAACCCTTATAAACATTAAGTATACACACAACCAACAATACATAATGTTATTATCTGAGAAAATAAATACCGTCTTAATTTAGATTTTTTAACAAAAGAATGACTATCCTTATATCTATTATAAATAAATATGCATAAAAAAAGCGTATCCGTTAAGGATACGCTTTTTTTATATTATTTATCATCTACTACTTCTGTAGAACCTCTTTCATCGAATTTAGAAAAGAATACTTAGGTACATCTATATTCAACACAAGACATCTAAAATGCTCTGCAAGAATTTCCTCTGGATGAATATTATAATTCGTATTATTACCAATAAGATCTACAAGATTAGAAGCATTATTATAATCTTTATATATAGGTGCTCCACTGTTTAATATAGCCACCTTATTACTTGCATCCCCCTCAACAAGAAGTAAAGATTGTTTCAAGTAATGAAAGAAAGAACCTCCCTCGTATACTCTATTAGCATAAGTCACAAAAACAACATCTTGCTGCTTACCGTCAATCTGAACACTCAAACAATGCTCCAAAGTAGGTGCATCTGGATTAGTAATTCTCTTAGCTTGATACTCAGCAGGAAGAGTAATCTCTTTACACTTCTCAAAATTAATAGTCTTATACAACTCATCTCTCTTACTAGGATTAGCTCTAGTATAGATATGGAACAACTCATGAGTAAAAAGATTCTGACTAGCTACTGAGTTTAAAACAATAAAGTCAGAACGAGTATAACCACCAGCATCACCCTCTTCGTGTAAACTAGTCTTAACTAACTTAATATACTTAGGTAAATTAAGCTTCAATCCAAGAGCCTTAATTTTAGTA
>Ga0193962_1001214_pt1 | contig 12050 bp, 7 predicted proteins | sample FB_5_MG_FD_140335 | JGI IMG/M metagenome (GOLD analysis project Ga0193962, IMG submission 140335) | Microbial mat bacterial communities from the Broadkill River, Lewes, Delaware, United States - FB_5_MG | ecosystem: Environmental > Aquatic > Freshwater > River > Microbial mats | place: USA...
ATCAATGAGCCATTCTATAAGCTTATGAGCCGTAGTGATCAAGCTCTCAGTAACGAAGAGATGGTCTATTGTTCCTTAGTAGTCTCCACAGGTAACTCAGTTAAAGCCGTAGTGGACTCTGGATTGGACGTAGGGCTAGTAGAGGCTACCAAAGAGATATACAAGAAGAACTGTATACTCCGAAGTGAGATGCTCAAGAGGAAGAGGAATATCCAAGAGGAGATCCGTAGACTCCAAAAGGAACGAGAGGAGTACCGAGAGACTACCAAGGAGAGACTCATTGACATGCAGATGACTTACCTTGAGCAGTTACAAGAGGATGCTGATCCTAAGAATAAGAGCCTAATAGTTAAACTGTTTGATCAGGTTAACAAGTTGACTGGCTCCTATACCACTGTGATTAAGACCTCAGAAGTATCCGCAGATGACGTACTGGATGGTATGTTAGCTACCTTCGCGGAAGAGCAAGAGAAGGCAGAACAAGAAAGTCTCTCAGAGAACTTTACTACAGAGGAAGAGCACGATGAGCAAACAATACAATAGACGTTCCTTAAACCCTAAGACTCCCGACTGGTACGTAGACCCGGACGACATGGAGTTCTCCCACGGGTACGGGGGTTCTGAGGATCTAGATGCACCTGAGAAGATCAAGCTCCTAGTTAAGCAATTTGATAAGGACCCAGTGATTGCCGTTAAGACACTCTTCGGGGTTATGCCTACGTCTCAACAAGCGGGACTCATTAGAGCTGCTTGGGCCGGAGATTCCAGAGTAGCTGTTTCATCTTGTACCGGAGCGGGTAAGACTGCAGCTCTCACATGGTTGACCTTTCTGTTACTTCTCTGTAAGTATGACTGTAGAGTATTGATTACCTCTCCGTCGTTCCAGCAGCTTAACCGTGTATTTAACTCAGAGGCTCTTAAGTGGAAAGCTAAGATGCCTGATATCTTCTCGGACATGTTCACAGTGACCCGGGAGAGGATCGTACTGAACTCTAAGAAAGGAGTACAAATTGCTAACATTGTCACAGCTTCTGCAGATAACGAAGAGAGTCTACAAGGAGGTCACTCAGAGAACTACGTCATCCTCGCAGATGAAGCCTCAGCAATCAACGAGGATGTCTTCGACGTACTCCAAGGAACACTCTCAACAGGTACTGGTCGATTTATACTCACCTCGAATCCGACACGTTCTTCTGGAAGGTTCTACGAGATTTTCCATAGAATAAAGGACAAAGGGACATCAATGTGGAACACTATATTCTTTAGTGCCTTTGATTGTCCACATGTCAACGACCACTTCATCAAAGAGATTGCCGACATGTACGGAGAGGATTCCGACCAGTACAGGGTGAGAATCTTAGGGCAGTTCCCAAGGACCTCAATCGCTCAGTTCATACCTACAGACATCGTAGAGTTGGCTATGGACAGGGATATTAACATTGGAGAGGTCAAACAGTTCCCGAGGATCGGAGGGGTGGACGTAGCTCGTCAAGGCGATGATGACACCGTGTTCGTTACTAGGCAAGGTCCAAAGGTGCTTGACATAACCACTTACTATGGTCTCGACGGACCAGAAGTAGCGGATAAGTTACTGGACTACTACAGGAAGTTTGAACACAAAGTAATCTTCATGGATGCTCATGGTGTAGGTGCCTCGCCATATGACGCAGGGAAAAGGCTCCCGGGCCTTAAGAGTGTCCTTAAGCCACTTAACGTGTCCCTTCCAAGTACTAAGCCGAATGAATACGCTAACGTTAGAGCACAACTCTGGGGTGGCTACAAGAACTGGCTGAGTGGAAGAGTTGATATACCTTATGACTTAGAACTTAGAGATCAAACAGTAGCTCAAACTTATGGATATAATGGTAAGCTTGCCTACTTGTTAACCTCTAAGAAAGATATGAAGGCCCAAGGAATCAAAAGTCCAGACAAGGCGGATGCTATGAGCTTCACCTTTGCGGATGATTTACAAGAAGTTAAAGTGATTTCAAGTGGTAAGCGTAGGGTCGTCAGAGGGAAGAGAAGACGTAGACGCTGGTAATCTCTATAGAATTGACCTCTACCTGATATAATAAATAACGTGGAGCTACCAACTCTCTTCCTCTTGGGTCTACCTTTACTCCTTAGACCGCTGGTAGTTCCACTTCTTACTTTAACTCAAAGGATAATAATGGAATCTAAATACTACGAGTCGGGAATCAATGTGAGATCCGCTACCGAAATTCTAGACGAGCGAAAGCAACTCGAAGAAGAGAAGGAGAAAATGGAAGCTCTCGTTGCTGCCGAAATACAACCAGTGTATGACTCCTTGTCAAGCCATGTGATGCAACGCTTTGGTGTAAACCGAGACGCTCGAAGGGAATCTGGCATTGAACAAGACATGATAGACGATTTGTACCAAGTAGCGGGTATGTACCAGCAAGACGAACTGGACAACCTCTCTGGGGCAAACATCTTCATGAACATCACAGCGACAAAGCAGAGAGCTGCTAAGAGTTGGATCAAAGATATCATCATGCCAGCTAATGCACCTCCTTTTGAAATTGTAACAAGTAATAACGAAGAGGTCCCTGCAAGTATCAAGAAGATGATTGTAGAGGCTTTTAAAGAGGACGAAGCAAGGTTGTCCGAGGAAATCGAACTGTCGGCTCAAAAGGCCAGAGAAGCTCAGAATCCACAACCAGAAGAGCAACCACAAGAGGGCCAACCTGCGCAACCTCCTCCTGAACCGCCTAAGTCTGCACTAATTGCAGCAAGGCAAATGAAGGAGATAAATAGACTTCGAAGGGATATTGAAGAGTCAATTGTAGGTGAGATACACAAGGCTGCTCAGCATGATGTCCGTAAGTTGAACCGAGCTATAGAAGATGACTTAAACGAGGGAGACTTCGATAAGTATCTCGACCAGTTCATAGACGATTTCACAACGTTTCCAACAGCTTACATGAAAGGCCCTATTGTGACTACCAAGCAGAAACTCACTTGGGTAGAGGGACAAGCTATACAAGAAGAAGTGACCACTTTTACAGACTCGAGGATAAACGCATTGGATGCCTACCCGAGTCCCGGGGCAGCAGACGTATACGATGGAGACTTCATAGAGCATGTACGAATTACGCCTAAGGCTCTTTCTGAGTTTGCCAAGTTGAATGAGACAACTGGGTACAAGCCAGCGGTTATTAAGGATATCCTCAGGAATGAAGCTACGGGGTCTCCCTTTTGGCTGTCAACCGATATCGAAGAGGATAAAGCGAGGGTTGAAAAAAGAGGGTCTCAAACTTATAGCAACGTAGGTATCTATCATGGGCTTCACTATTGGGGTTCTGTGTCTGCAGGTATGCTTAGAGAGTGGGGATTAGAAGACATAGAGTTGGCAGGAAGAGAAGACTGGGAACACTTAGAGGTTGAGATCCTATTGGTTGGCACTAAGGTTATCAAGTGCAGAATCAATAAAGATCCACTCCAAAGACGTCCTTACTATGCTGCAAGCTTTCACCCTAGGTCTGGATCTATTTGGGGCCGTTCACTGCCGAACTTGATGAAAGATCACCAAGGTATGTGCAATGCTGCTGCTTGTGCCTTAGCGGATAATATGGGTATGGCTTCAGGTCCACAAATGGCTATCATGGTGGATAGACTAGCAGATGACGGAGATATAGAAGAGCAGGAACCTTTCAAGATCTGGCAGTTTAAATCAGACCCGCAAGGGAACGGAGGAAAACCAGTTGAGTACTTTATCGCCCCGAGTAACGCCAAGGAACTACTCGCAGTGTACGATGCATTTGAGGCTAAAGCAGACGACGTTACAGGTGTGCCGAGATACGCCTATGGTAATGACCAAACGGGTGGAGCAGGTCAGACAGCACAGGGTCTTTCTATGTTACTTGAGTCAGCATCTAAAGGTATCAAATCGGCTATAATGAACATAGCGAAGGGTCTAATCGAACCTCGCGTAGAGTTCCAAGCGTACCTGTACCTACTTGATCTCAAAGAGAAACAAGACCCATTTAAGTACTCTGGAGATGTAAACGTAGTGGTTAAGGCAGTAGAGAACATCACTATTAAAGCAGCCCAACAGCAGCTACGTAAAGAGCTTCTACAGGCTACCTCCAATCCGCAAGACATTAAGATTATGGGAATGGAAGGCCGAGGGCTTATGCTCAGAGAGATCTTCAAAGATGCTAACTTCCCTGAGGACGTTATCCCGGATCGACTGGACCTTAAAGAACGTCAGATCAGAGACGACGCTAATGAGCAGAAGCAGATTGACGCTCAGGCTCAAGCTGGAGACAAGTCAACTGAGGCAACTAAGATTCAGATTGAAGGTCAAATGGCTATGCATGAGAAGACTGTTGCACTCCAAGAGAAGACACTTGAAGTCAATGCTAAAGAGAAAGCTGACAAGGCTCAGATAGAACTCGCTAAGATCAGGCAAAAGGAAATGGAAGTTGACAAGCAGATAACCCAAAAGATGGAATCTGATAAAACTAAAGCGTCTACCACTATTGGCGTAGAGCTTTCAAAACAGGATCAGAAACGATATGAAATCGACAAAGCTGACTCGAGAGGAGACTCTAAGGCTCCAGAAGGTGGCGCAAAGTAAAGACTACGAGGCAAGCATAGCTATCCTTGAGTTACACCTTTTCGACGCTGTAGATAGACTAATAAAAGCGCCCTTAGATCACAGGTTTATACAAGGCGAGATCAAAGCGCTAGAAGGTCTGAGAGAGAAAATTGTCCGTAAGGAGTAATACCTTGCGTGATATAGTAAATAATATCGGGAATTATCCCACAAACAAAAACTTTTAAGGACTGCCTTTCTGGACTGCCAAGGGGATTGACTATTTGCTGCCGAGTGAATACTCAATTCTCTTGAGTTACGAAGGAAAACCGCAGGAGGAGATTCAATGGCTTCAAACAGACACGAAGAAAGACTAGCAGAACAGCTTAGGGAAGAAGCAGAGCTAGAGGCAGCATTTTTGGCACAGAATGGTCAAGGTCCTGCTGAAAAGGAAAAACCAGTATTAGAGAACGAAGAAGTTTTCACTCCTGAGGGGTCTTTCGAAGCGGATAACTTGATGACGGTCGAGCAACCCGTAGAGAAAACCACCCCCAAAGATACTACAGTGAAGCCGAGCGAGGTAGAGGAAGGACTCCGAAAGGAACTAGCTGATGCTATCCACCGCTACAATCGCTACAAGGGTTCTACAGATAGGACCTTGTTCGAACTTCGCAATAACGTTGCAGCACTTACAGACCAACTCACGGCATCTAAAAAAGAAATCATCTTGCTTAACAAAACGATTCGAGAGAATCAACCTAAAGAGCAGATCTTCGACAATGACGCAGTAGAGATCTTCGGTGAGGACGCTACCAACGCTATTAAAGAAGCTATGGAGAAACAAGCAGAGACCATCAGAAAGCTGGAGGAAAAGCTCGACAGCAAAGAGACTGATGAACTCTCCAAGGAATCAGAAAGAATGGACGCAAGGAATCAATCAGATTTCTTAGCAGGTCTGACGGATCTAGTACCTGACCAAGCGGTCTTGAATGACGATCCAGATTTCAATCAGTGGCTTCGAGAAGCGGGGTCCGATGGTGTTATTCGATTAGATAGGCTAAGAGCGTATGCCAGAAAGCCACACTATGACTATCACCGAGTAGCAGAATTTTTCATTGAGTACAAGAGCACCCTTAAGAAAGAGACTAAGAAGATCGTTCAGGATTCCATCGCGAACCACATCGGTCCTAAGAGTACTCGAACAACCGAAAGTAATAGCCAATTAGATGAGTCCAAGAAGGGCCAAATCAGGCAATCAGAAATCAACGAGTTCAACCGTAAGGTAGCCAAAGGCGGATACAAAAATGATCCCAAAGGTGCTGAACTGTTTGAAGCTCGAGTCTTTCGGGCTATGGGTGAAAACAAAATAATCATGGATGAAAATCCACTTTAATACTTTGAGGTAATTTATTATGGCAGGTCCAACAGGCGCACGTTATCCATCAAGTGGTACTATTCAGTATGCTCCCCTTCTGTTTTCCAGTAAGGTTATGCGTATCTTCACTGAGAGTACCGTATGTAATGAGATTTGTAACACCGATTACGAAGGCGACATCAAGAGCAAAGGCGATCAAGTAAAGGTTCGTGTTGCTCCAACCTATATGAATGTTGAGGACTACGTTCCCGGCACTCCAATTAATTACGATACTCCGGGTGAAGATTCTCGTATGCTCGATATTGACCAAGCGAAAGTTGTAGCTTTCAAAGTGGATGATGTCGATGACGTTCAGTCAGATCTCACTCTTATGAACATCTTCGCGGAACGAAGTGCTAACTCCGCTAAGATTAATACCGACACTAATATCCTTGCGTATGCTGCTGGTAAAGCAGTTGCCCAGAATAAAGGTGCCACCGCTGGTAAAGTCTCTAGTACCTATAACTTGGGTACTGCTGGTGCTGCTATTAGTATCACCAAAGACAACGCCACTGACAAGATAGTTGACCTTGGTACTGTTCTCTCTGAGTACAATGTGCCAGATCAAGGACGATACTGCGTTATCCCTAACTGGTACGCTAACTATCTCAAGAAGTCTGATCTGAAAGCTGCTGACATCACTGGCGACAACACTGCGGTTCTCCGTACTGGTCTCATTGGTGAAGTAGATAACTTTAAGATCTACAAGTCAAACCTTGTGGCTACCACTAATGACACCGGGCTTAAGTATCATGTAATCGCTGGAGTTAAAGATGCGATCACTTTTGCCTCTCAGATTAACAAGTCTGAAAGTGTCCGATCTACTACCAACTTTGAAGACCTCTGGCGATTGCTCTTGCTTTATGGTCGCGAAGTTATCATGCCTGAAGCTCTAGCAGAACTCTACTGCGCACCTTCCTAATAGGCAAATAGTATATTCTCTCGAACCCCCTTGGATTAGTTTCCTTGGGGGTTTTCTCAGTAGAACGTCTCTCAGAGACTTTTAGACTGGCATTTAGCATCAAGGTGATGCGCCTGACTGTTAATCAGGAAGAGGTAGGTTCGATTCCTATGATGCCAGCCAATATCGTCCTATAGCTCAATCAGTAAGAGCACTCGCCTTATAAGCGAGAGACCGGGGAGCATAACCCTGTAGGGCTACCAATAGAAGGGTGACAGAGTAGTAATGTGGTGGAAAACTGAAAGAAACTAGTCCACGCCAAGGTCTCCTTGCAGGGGTGCAATTCCTCTCCCTTCTGCCAAGCCTCCAAAACATTTACGGATGATGCCTCGCCTTGTAAGCGAGTGAACTCTGTTCGATTCAGAGTGGAGGCTCCAACTCATCAACATATCGGGTAGCTAACTCAACGGCAGAGTATCAGGTTGTGGCCCTGAGAGATGTCAGTTCGAATCTGACACTACCCTCCACTCCTATTACTCTCCGAAACCAAATAACGCCCTCGGAGGGTATCTATGAACTTCAAAACGATAGTCCAAAAAGTTAATCTCCATGCAGGTCTTCAAGGTACAGTCAACAGTGTCGAAGGACAAGACTACCAAGAGTATCTCGCTGAAGCTGTTAGGTCACAATACGTGAACCTGCAGGACGAGAGAAACAACTTTAAATTCCTAAGAGAAACAATCGAATTCACCCTGACTACAGACACAGAGTATACTAATGAGTTCTTGACATCTAGTCTTGACCATGGTATCGCCCGTTGGAAACGAGGCAGTGTACTAAGGAACGGTGAGAATCAGAAAGAAATACCTTATGACACCTACTGGGAGAACCGGGACAGATACGAAGGGAATACCAATTCAAACATTGTTACCTTCAAAGAGTATCCTCCTGCAGCTCTAGTTGTACCTTCTCCTGAAGCTGGAGATGTCATTCGGGCAGATTACTACAGGACCCCTCAGGTCTTAGAGAAGAATACAGATGTACCTCTGATCCCTGAAGAGTTTCACTACCTCTTAGTCTGGGCTGCTCTAGAAGATGTAGCTGCCTATTTAGGTAACCAGTCGATATACGAGAGGCATTCCTTCAAGCATGACAAGCTGGTGAACAAGTTTATGAGATCGCAAGTACCAGCTCAGAAGATCAAGAAGAAGCCTTTCTATGTTAAGAGAAACCACCAGTATTAAGAGGTCACTAAATGGCAAGAAGAAGATCTAATATAAGCTTTGATAGAGTCAACGGGAAGACTGTTGTATTCTCTGGAGGTATTAACGAGGGGATTGCAAACCTTGAGTTGAGACCCGGGGATCTATTCAAATGTGTAAACTATGAAGAAATTGATGGAGCATACCATGGCTACTCTAGCGTCGAAGGGTTCGAACGTATAGACGGTCAAACAAGTCCATCAGATATAGAAGTAACCTTAATGTTTGACTCTGGTGTTGCAAACACTGAGACGAATTTCCTTTATGAATCAGAAGACGAAGAGGATACACTTGACCATAGTTCCAATGAAGTGCCGGTAGACTTATCCCAAGCTGTATACGATAACTCCCGTAAGAAGTTCGGAGAGGGTTCTTGGAGAAACTTTAACGGATCTCCTATTATGACTATTGACGATACAACCTTTGACCTCAATGACACCGAGTGGACCATAGATGGTCACTTTCAGGTAAGCTCTCCGTTGCAAGAAGCTGTACTCGTTCAGAAGCAAGGTGTATTCGCTTTGAAGATCGATTCGAATGTCCTTAGCATGACCGTCCAGACTACAGGAGGGGCCGTAGTTATCCCATGTTCTGACCCAGTTGTAGCTAACAGGTGGCAAGAGATTAGGGTTACTAAACGGGACGGTATGATCTGGATAGGAGCTAACGGATCTGCTGAAGGTACAGTAGTAAGCTCTTACACTTTCATCACGAACTCCAATCAGATAACTGTTGGAGAGTCTTTAACAGGTCAGAAGATGTATATTGACAGTGTCAGGTTGAGTTCTAAAGCTTGGTCTGTAGGGGATTATTCATTCTCTGACTTCAAGCCGTACTCTGACGGAAGTTACTATGTGGAGAATGCAGATGACATTCAAAGAGAAGCTTATAGAGACTTCATCCAACCTGTACCCGGTGAAGGCCCTATTAGAGACGTTCACGTATACCAAGGTAAAGCGTTTGCACTAAGAGACATAGTAGGAGGTGCAAATGGAAAACTGCACACTGAGGGAGGCGGTGGGTGGAATAGTTTCACGGAGAGTTATTACACTTTGGATTACAACACAGGTTCAATCCCAGACTCCACTGTAGAACCTCAAGCTGGAAAGACTTTTACTACTCCCGGTGGAGCTGCAGGTACTATGAAAGCTCATACACTGTGGGAAGGAGACCCAACGAGTAACGCTGGAGAAGGTTATTTGATCTTAGATGTCCAAGTAGGGGTCCCTGTACAAGGGGAAATCTTAACGACTCAGGATGGATACACTGCAACTATAACATCAGTCCCAGAGGTTCCAGTAGTGGGAGCTGGAGAAAATGCAGACTTCGTAACGGGTCGCTTTGCTTACTACCCGCAGACTGCTCCAAACACTAAGGTGATGTACTTTATATCTGGCGGAGGTATCTTCTCTTGCGATGGTAACAGTGTAACTCCAATAAGAGGACCAGTGGATGCAACAGGAGATCCAAAACATATAGCTATATTCAGTGACAGGCTTTGGATAGCATATGAGAATGGACACGTATTCTACTCTGCTGCAGGTACTCCAGATAACTTCTCGGGTTTCTTTGGGGCCGGGGAGATATTCTTTGGAGACAACGTAAACGATATGATTGTAACACCCGGACCTGCCTTTGCTGTAATTATGGAGAATTCCTTCAAACTAGTAAAACAGTTAACTACTGACGGTTCAAGCTACACGTTTGCCACTGAAGATTTCTTAAAGGAGTCTGGAGGGTTCAGGCACACTGCTGCTGCTCTTCATGGAGACATATACTTCTGTGATGACCGGGGGCCAACCAACTTGAGTGTCACTGATGCATTTGGTGACTTCACTACTGGAAACCTCAAGAAGAAAGCTCACGTAACCTATCAGCAATACAAGGATAATATACTAGGTGCATACGTACAAAGAGCCAAGAGTCAATACAGAGTATTCTTTAGTGACTCCACTAATGGTCAAACAAGGGCAATCTTCACGACTCTCTCTGAGAAGAAAGTCAAAGGAACAACATTAGCTCTATATCCAGTAGAGTTCTCCTGTTTTCACGAGGGAGAAACTGAAGGGCAAGACATCAAGATAGTAGCTGGAGGAGCTAACGGGTATGTCTATGAGATGGACAAGGGAACTTCATTTGATGGTGAAACTATTAACACAAGCTTTGAATCTGCGTATTACCATTACGGCACTCCAAGGCTTTGGAAAAGGTTCCACAGGGTTCTATTTGAGATTACCTCAACGAACCGTACTCAGTTCTTCATCAAACCGAAATACAATTATTCTTCTGGAGAGTTAGCTAATGCTCAAACCCAAGAGTTTAGAACAGTAGGGCAAGCAGCTCAATGGGGTTTTGCTAAATGGGGTTCATTCGTTTGGGGTGGACCAGTTGTAAATAACCCTATGGTATACTTGAGAGGTTACGGTAATAACTTCTCTATGGGTATAGGGACTACGAGTAAATACACAAGACACACTATTCACAATATGATAGTTGACTACTCCAATGGTTCTCGCTTGATGTGATATAATAGGCATAACCCACAATTTAACTAAGGAAATACAATATGGCATATTTTGATAAGACGAATCTTAAGGTTAACACTGGCGACGACGCAGTGGCACCAGATGTCAATGATCTCGTGGACGAGACCTCTTCAGCTTTCGAGGAGGTTGAGCAAGACCTGTTAGATAACATCAATAACGCTGAGGAATGGGCGCAGAACCCTGCGTTTACTCCCATAGCTCCCGGGGATTACTCCGCCTTGCACTACTCTAAGATCTCTGAAGAGTGGGCTGCTGGCATACCTGTAGACAATGCAGGTACACCTACTGGAGACCAATCAGCTAAGAAAGAAGCAGAAGACTCTAGGACCGCTAGAGATGCTGCAGAGGTTGCCCAAGGTCTTGCAGAGGACGCTCAGACTGCTGCAGAAACTGCCCAAGGTCTTGCAGAGGGCGCTAGGGATGACGCTCAGACTGCTCAAGCTGCTGCAGAGACTGCTCAAGGTCTTGCAGAGGATGCGAGAGACGCTTCTCAAGGTTTCGCAAATGACTCTGAGGTTTCAGCGCAGTTGTCCTCTGATAAAGCTGACGAGGCTTCTGCAAGTGCTGTTGACGCTAAGGCTTCTGAGGATGCTGCGGAGGCTTCTGCTGCTGCTGCTAAGATCTCTGAAGATAACGCTAAGGCTTCTGAGGATTCTGTTGCTGCGGATGCTCAAGCTGCTTCTGATAGTGCTGCCGAGAGTGCTGCAAGCGCTACTGCAAGTGAGTCCAGTGCCTTAAGAGCTGAAGCTGCTGCGGTTACCGCTGAGAACATTGGAGCACAGGATCTCACAGCGAAGAGCCAAGAGCTATCCTCTAGTGCAACTCCAGTGGCAAGCGATATTTACGATATGTCCAAAGATAAGGACGGAGGGGCTTCTATGCGAAAGCTGGAAGGAACCTCTTGGTATCGTGAAGTAGGCGAGATGCCATCTCTAGTGAAGGTCGTAGCGGATACTACTAGTGTTAGGTTATTTGACGCCACAGACCCTCTTTGCCCTCTTTGGATGGAGTTTAACGCAGGTATAGGTTTAAATATAGTTCGCAATATGAACTACGGGGTTACATCTGTTGCAATGTCTAATGGTATACTTGTTATAGCGTGCAGCAATGGGACTACTGATGGGGCCTTAGGTATCATAAACTTTAAAGAGGACACTGGGTATACCTATAAGACTTATGGTGTGCGTAAGTACCTCGGTGATATCTCTGATAGAAACCTAGGTCTAGGTCATGCAGATGCTGTAGGTGCCGGACATATTAATGAGCGGTGTAATGACGTAGCAATCACCCAACTGGATGACCTCGATGTACCTACAATCGCTGTGGCTACTGATGGTGGCGTATCGGTCATTGATGGTCCTGCTGG
>Ga0193962_1001215_pt1 | contig 12045 bp, 9 predicted proteins | sample FB_5_MG_FD_140335 | JGI IMG/M metagenome (GOLD analysis project Ga0193962, IMG submission 140335) | Microbial mat bacterial communities from the Broadkill River, Lewes, Delaware, United States - FB_5_MG | ecosystem: Environmental > Aquatic > Freshwater > River > Microbial mats | place: USA...
ACGATGTGAAAAATAATCGTATTGACTTGGCTGAAGAAGAATAGCTCCTTTTAAAGAAAATAGAGGGCATTTCATTTTTTTATCGAATATATCATCATGGCATAATTATTTGGTGGAGGTGTTTGATGAAATACATTGAGAAAGAAGATATTTGTACGCATTATGGTGAAGATTATACGCAACAGATGGGGGCTATTGTCCCTCCAGTTTATCAGACTTCACTATTTGTTCAACCAGATGGCATCATGGGTAGTGGTGAATTTATTTATACGAGAGTTTCTAATCCAACGACGGAAATCGCTGAAAAGAAAATTGCCTTGCTTCAAGGTGGGGAGTCAGCTAAGTGCTTTGCTTCTGGTATGGCAGCGATTACATCAGGGATCATGCATTTTATAGAAAAAGAGTGTCATATTATAACGATTGCAAATGTTTATGGACCAACGAGAAGTTTTTTCGATGTATATTTAAAGAAATTTGGTGTCGAAGTAACTTTTGTTTCAGGGGAGTCTATTCAAGAGTTTGAAGAAGCACTTCGTCCTAATACAAAGTTAATATATTTGGAGAGTCCCTCTTCTTTTGTATTTCGTGTTCAAGACTTGAGAGCAGTAGCAGAATTAGCCAAGAAGCATAATATAAAGACTATGATTGATAATACATGGGCGACACCTGTTTACCAGAATCCATTAGCTTTTGGAATTGACTTAGTAGCCCATACAGCATCTAAATATCTTGGTGGTCATAGTGATATTGTCGCAGGCGTTTTGATTGGAAGCCAAAATTTAATTGATTCAATAGCTAAAGAAGAGCGCGAGATTTTTGGCGGGATTATGGATCCCCATCAATCATGGCTTTTAATAAGAAGTTTACGGACGTTAATGGTGCGCTTAAAAGAACATGGGCATAATGGTCTCAAGGTTGCACGCTATTTAGAGGGTCACTCTAAAGTGAAGAAAGTATACTATCCAGGCTTAGCAAGTCATTCTCAATATGATTTGTGCCAAGCACAAATGTCTGGTGGCAATGGCCTTCTTAGTTTTGAATTAGAGGCAGATGATGAAGCCATCATTGATTTTATAAAGCATCTAAAGTATTTTCAATTAGGGCCCAGTTGGGGTGGGTTTGAGAGCCTTGTTGTAGCACCTACGCTTGGTAAATCTGAACAAGAACTTCAGCAATTAATGTTGCCTAAAGGACTTGTAAGAATCCATGTTGGCTTAGAGAATGTAGGGTCACTTATTAACGATTTAGCAGAAGCGTTAGAAGAGATTTCTTAATAGGTCTAAGTGTGGAATAATTGATTTTAAAGCAATCATTTGAGTTAAATAATATATCAACTAATGTTAGGTGGGCATATGAGCAAAGATAAACGCGTACTAACTTTTTTTGTTTGTACCATATTAATTGTTTATGGATATGGTTTTTTGCATGATTATATATATCAACACTTACTTGCAAGTAGTCATGGTATTGAGTTAAGTTATGATCAATTTCGTAATGTAAAAAACCAGGACGAAACGATTCAAAATAGGATGCTACTTGTAGGTGAAGATAGGGACCGTGCTTATAGAGGGACGGTGTCTTTTGACGCACTCAAGACAGATGACTTAAGAAGAACTGGCTCAAATAGATATTTAATGATTGAGAAGCCAGACGTACAGTATCTTAAGGTTTTTCTGAATGGTCAGGAGTTAGGAGATGTTGGAGATGAATTAGGACGCTCTAACTTATGGAATGGCACTTATTTTTTTAAATTTAATGAAAGTGTTCTTGAAGACATGAATACTTTTGAATTCCAGTCTTTTTCTTATTATACAGCAGGAATTGGCGGTCGCATTCTCGTTGTACCCCAAGAGCAATATAAGCATCTAAATCGTTGGGTTAATATTTCGACTTACCTTGTTCGATCGGCTTCGATAGTAGCTTTTTTTTCGGTATTCATTTTTTCTTTGATGATTATTGCTTGGCGTGGAGAACTTTATAATATTAGTGCCTATTGTTATTTTCTTTTAGCTTTATTTTTAATAGGAATCGCTACCTTTGATTACCAACCATTGACTTTTATTGGTATACCCTATTTATTATATAGCAAAGTAATTGCAATTTCCTTACATGGTGGTATCGCCTTTTTATTACTTGCGGTGGCAAGTTTATTAAACGCACGCATCAGAGTTAATTTTGGAATGGTTAATTTACTATTGATTGTTTATTTTGCCCTTACACGACAGGACATGATTTCCTTTAGTGAAAGTTACAAGGTTTTGAATTTCTTTATGATAGGAGCGGTAGCGCAGCTAGTAGCCCTATTGATTGTTTATAGAAAGCGCGGGAAGACCAATGTTAATATCATGATATTAGGCTTTTCCTTGTGTGGTTTTTCTGTTGTGAAATTGGTTTTTATAAGTAGTCGATTAATGGGCGGAACGACTTTAATTGATATCCCTATATTGATGGCAACCTTAATTTGTATCATTTTGCTCTTGTTTTATTTTGAAATGGTTCATATGATTAGAGGACATGAAGTTGCTGCAATAACTGATGATGACGATGTTGGTTTAACCAGTTATATGCAAGGATCTTTTACTATTGATAAGACACTTATGGTTGTCGGTGCTTATTCCAATGCTTGTGATCATATATTTGGGCAATTAATTGTTGGTAAAGATATTGAAAGTTTATTTGGTGTGACAACGCTGGCTAAAGAGGTTGATCATATAGAAGTATTTAAAATGATTTTTGATACTTCAGTAGATTTTAAAGATGGCTATATTGCTTTCTTGCCAGAGCGTTTGAAACTTGAAGAGCGGGAATATCGCGTTCATTATCAAGTGGAGGAACTTACGGAAATACTCTTGCGTATAACCTTGAGTGATATCACTAAGAATGTGGCTTTAGAAGAAAAGTTAAATAAACAAAGAAGTGATTATGAATTAATTTTGAATACGCTTAAATCTAAGCATGAGGTAGGGGCCTTTATTGAGCGAACAAATCGCTTTATCCCTATGCTGAGACAAGATGGTTTTACATCTGAACATATGAGTGAATTACATCTGCTAAAAGGGAGCTTAGGACAGCTTGGTTTTAGTGAATTTGAACGTGCTGTACATGAGGTGGAAGATGGGATCTTGGAAGGGAAGGACCAGGAAGCACTTATTATTATTTTGGAAGATGCACTGGCTTATTCACTTGAGTGGTTAGATGAACATATTGGGGTGACTTATTTATCAGAAGGTTGTGAGGAACTTACCTTAACAAGACCTCAAATAGAAGCGCTTGAAAAAGAATATATTGCTCTAAAAGGTTTAGAGGGAGAGACGGATTCATTCCTTAGACAATTGAAAGAGTTGCGTTTGATATCAATTAAGGAAATGCTATTGCGATATAATGATTATATACAGCGATTAGCGGGTACTTTGGAAAAAAGTGTTTATCCACTTGAAATTTTTGGTGATAATATTATGGTAGATCCTAAGCTGACAGAAGAGTATGTACGTAGCCTGGTTGGTCTATTTAGAAATAGTTTGATACATGGGATTGAAATACCGGAAGAACGCATGGTGCGTAATAAGAATTCAACAGGTAAAATTTCTTGCCACTTGCTTCAAACCGAAGATATAATGCGTTTAACCATTAGTGATGATGGACGGGGGATAGAAATCGACAATCAATCAATAGAGTGGATATTTGACCAAGGAATGACTACTGTTAGTGATGCTAACTTGATTGCAGGTCGAGGTCTAGGTTTATCTGCAGTTAGGGATATTGTAGCCTCTTATAAGGGACGTGTTGAAGTAAAATCAGACTTAGGCGTTATGACAAAATTCATAATGGAGATTCCCCTTGAAATGTTGAGAGGATAAAGAAGGGTGAAATGAAATGGCTAGAATATTAATAGTAGATGATGCAATATATTTTCGTGTAAAGTTGAAGCAAATGCTAGAACGCCTTGGACATGAAGTTGTTGGAGAGGCAAGTGATGGTATAAAAGCAGCAGCACTCTATAACCAGTTGCTACCGGACCTTGTAACAATGGATATCAGTATGCCTAATGCAAATGGTATTGAAGGTGTTGAACTTATTATGAAGCGACATCCTCGAGCAAAAATTGTTATGGTAAGTGCATTGGGACAGAAAAATTTAGTGCTTGAAGCTATGCAAAAGGGGGCAAAACATTTTATTGTAAAACCCTTTCAAAGTCAAGTACTGGCTTCTGTTGTGACAAAGGTACTTGCACATAAATTATAAGTATATGAGAGACGTTAAAGTTAGTTAACGTCTTTTTTTATGGTATTATTTTTGGTTGGCTACCAAAAAAACTTTATGGTTGATGTAAAGATGGGTAAGTACTTTTATAATAGTGACTAATAAAGAATATTATAAAAGAGGTGGAAAAATGAGACAAGCTACGATGTATCCAAGATTAGAAATACACATGGATAAAATAAAAGAAAATGTTGAGAATCTCTATAATCTTTGTCACGAAAATGGTGTAGCTCTTACTGGTGTTGTAAAAGGGTGCAATGCAAAAGAAGAAGTGACGGAGATTTTCGAGTTTGCAAATTATCATTCTATTGGAAGTTCCCGTGTCAGCCAGATAAAGAAAATGAAAGAAAATGGCCTTAAAACACCAATGATGTTGGTGCGTATCCCTATGTTATCGGAGTTAGAAGAGCTTGTTCAATATGGTGATATCAGTTTAAATTCTGATAAAAAAACCTTAATAGAATTGAATGAGTGGGCAAAAAAATATGATAAGGAGCATAAGGTTGTCCTAATGGCAGATTTGGGAGATTTACGTGAAGGTGTTTGGGACAAAGATGAATTTGTTGCTTTAGCACAATTTGTAGAAGCAGAATTGGATAATTTAATGCTTTATGGTATTGGAACCAACTTAGGTTGTTATGGATCTATTAGACCATCTATTGATAATATGACTCAGTTAGCTGAGTTGGCAGAACGAGTAGAGGCCATAATTGAGAGACCATTAGATATTGTTTCGGGTGGTGCAACAACATCGGTACCGGTAATTGTTGATGGAAAGATGCCTAAGAAAGTGAATCATTTACGTGTTGGGGAAGGTATCCTACTTGCTCGGGATTTAACAACACCAGATTTTTGTTACTTGGATTATATGCATTATGATACCTTTGTTTTAACTGCGCAAGTTGTTGAAATTCAGATAAAACCATCTCATCCTGTAGGAGAACTTTATATTGATGCATTTGGTAATCGGCCGACTTATACTGATATAGGAATGAGAAAGCGTGTACTCCTTGCTGTTGGACGTCAAGATTTTGGTCATCATGATAGTTTACGTGCCATTGATGACGGCATTACGATTGTCGGAAGTAGTAGTGATCATTTGATTGTAGATGTAACGGAGTCAGAAAAAAACGTTGAAATTGGTGATACGATTTCTTTTACGCTTTATTATCAAGCTATGCTCTTCTTGTCATTATGTGAGGATGTTCACAAAGTCTTGCTATAAGTGTACAATGAAAAAAACAGAAGGCAGGTGTCGATAGATGATTCAAATAGATTGGAAACCGAATAAAGAGAGTGCACTCTCTATAAAGGATCAGTTAATAAGCTTCTTTTTGGAGAAGATTATGAAGGGCACTTGGCCTATTGGGTCAGTTTTACCATCTCAGAGGGCGCTAGCGGATATGTTTGAAGTCAATAGAAGTACAGTTGTTTCTGCACTTGATGAACTAAAGGCGGATGGTATACTTGTTGGACGTGGTCGGGCTGGGACTTGTGTTGCAGAAAATAATTTTTCTGCTGCTGGTATAACTCAAGCTAAGTGGCAACAATATATTGAAGATGGAATTCACATTCCTAATTATAAAACCATTAAGATGATAAATGACTATGAGGCAGAGGCTGATATTTTGAGGTTAAGTTCAGGTGAAGCATCTCCAGCGATTTTTTCTAAGGAAAGAATGCAGTATGTTCTTTCGGAAGTTTCAAAAGAAATACAAAGTTTAGGTTATGAGGGACCAACAGGTATTTATAGCTTGCGTTATGAGGTGAGTCGCTATTTGAAAACTATTGGTATTGAGGCGACACCAAATTCTATTTTAATTGTTTCGGGTGCCCTTCAAGCAATACAGCTTATTGCAATGGGTTTATTGCAACGTGGGTCTACGGTATTTGTTGAAAAACCATCTTACTTGTATTCCCTTCAAATATTACAAACATTAGGTATGCGTCGAGTTGGTATTCCAATTGACGATCAAGGCCTACAGTCGAAAGAGATTAGCCAACATTTGAATAAGAATAAAGCGTCTATACTCTACACAATTCCCAATTATCAAAATCCTACAGGACGGGTCATGTCCTTTACTAGGCGACAAGAGTTGATAAAGCTATGTACAAGTGAGAAGTTACCGGTTGTAGAAGATGATGTCTATGGTGAACTTTGGATTGATGAACCACCACCGGTTTCTCTTAAAAGTATTGATGAATCTGGAAATGTCCTTTATATAGGTAGTGTGTCAAAAACATTAAGTCCAGGACTTCGTATTGGTTGGGTTGTTGGGCCTGAGACGGTTATTAATCGCTTGGCAGATATAAAAATGCAAATGGATTATGGATCTAGTTCGCTTTCACAATTAACGGTTGCTAAATGGCTGGAAACAGGATTGTATCAAGAACATTTGAAAGAAGTACGTGTTGCTTTAAAAAGACGTCGTGATTTTGTTATTCAACTATTAGATCATTACTTTGGAGATATTGCCACATGGTCAGTGCCAAAAGGTGGTTTCTTTGTATGGATACAATTAAGTGACACAATTAGTCTATATAAAGTTTTTGAAGAGACATTGCGACAAAAAATTTTGTTTTATCCGGGCTATGTATATGATGTGATGCCTAATAATTATCTAAGGATTTCCTATTCTTATGCAAGTTTTGAAGAGTTAGATTATGGTATAAAAACCCTTGCTGATATTATAAAGAAAAGGGTTATCTATGAAGGTGTTAAAAATGAACCTAAATAAGGCTTGTATATTCATCGTTTTCAATATATACTATTAGAAATATATTTTTTGAAAGCGAGGATATTATTTAGTGATTAAAAATAATAAAAAGGGATTGCGCGTTTTATTTGGTGCTGTTCTATTACAATTATGTTTAGGTGCTATTTACTCTTGGAGTTTATTTAATCAGCCATTAATAGATAAGTACGGATGGGGCAAAGAGCAAGTTTTGTTTACCTACTCATTGGCTATATTTATTTTTGCTTTATCAACAGTGGTATCTGGCCGCTTGGTTGATCGTTATGGACCCAAAAGAATTGCAATGATTGGCGGGATTGTTTATGGTGTTGGCATGATGCTTTCCTCTATCGCAACATCATTGACTATGTTATACCTATCTTATGGTGTTTTGGCTGGTCTTGGTGTTGGATTTGCTTATGTTTGCCCTTTGTCGACTTGTCTTAAGTGGTTTCCAGATAAGAAAGGTCTCATAACAGGTATCACAGTAGGTGCCTTTGGGGCTGGGAGTATGGTCTTTAAGTCCGTGATTGTTGGCTTATTAAATGGGGTAGGCGTTTCTCAGACTTTTTTCTATTTAGGACTTATTTACATGGGGCTAGTTGTTTTAGGGGCGCAGTTCTTAAAGCTACCGCCACTTAGTAAGTTAGAAGTGGTTCAAGATATGGATTTACGAACTGATAGGGACTTAACTGTGAAGGAAATGATTAAAACACCTTCTTTTTATTTTGTTTGGACTATGTTTTTGTTAGGAACGATGCCGGGTTTATTGGTTATCGGACTTGCAAAAGATATAGGCATTGAGATGGTTTCCTTAGAAGCAGTTGTTGCGGCACAAGCAGTTGTTTTTATAGCACTTTTTAATGCAGGCGGCCGACTTATTTGGGGAATGCTTTCAGACAAATTTGGACGGTTACCAGTTATTTCAAGTATGTTCATTGTTTCTATTGTTTGTTTACTCTATATGAGTATGATTCCAATGTCCTTGTTGTCCTTTTATATTTGCCTATTTGGAGTTGCTTCTTGTTTTGGTGGCTTTTTATCGGTATTTCCAACCCTTACGAGTGAATTATACGGGATGAAAAATTTAGGGGCGAACTACGGTGTTATCTTTCAGGCTTACGGTATTGCAGCACTTATAGGACCGCTTATTAAAGGTGGGGCCTCGGGATTCAATCAAACATTTTTGATTGCCTCAGGTTTTGCTTTTCTCGGTGGACTACTTGCGCTTAAGTTATGGCATTCAAACCGAAAAAAATCCACGAAAGCTAACCTTATTACAACAAATTAATTTACAATAACTTCTAGGAATGATCTTCATGATTTATAGATTTGTCGGACGACCCTGTAATATATGTTTATAGAAAAAGCGCCGTATATGCTTATAAAGGTTAATAAATAAGTCAAAGCACCTTGTAATCTTAAGAAAAGATGACTACAATGATACTAATTGATTAAGATGGAGGATTGCTATGAATAGCGTAAATACAATAATTTTTGATTTGGATGGTACATTGTTACCATTAGATACAGATGCTTTTATGGATGCGTATAATAAGTCTGTGGCAGGATATTTTAAAGAAATAATGGATCCGAATGTTTTCATTAAAGCACTTTGGACCTCTACAAAGGCAACGATTGATAATAAAGATTACAAGAAAAACGACCAAGTTTTTAAGGTTGAAATGCAGAAGTATCTGGGTGGGGATCTTGATGTCATTTATCAGCGTATTTATGAATTTTATGATGAAGCTTTTATGGCTCTTGGGCACCATGCTTCTCAGTCAAGTGAAATGATAAAAGCGGTTTCTTTATTGAAAGAAAAAGGCTATCGGCTATTAATTGCAACGAATCCACTTTTTCCTATGAAGGCAAATCATACCCGTATTCGATGGGCTGGATTTGAACCAGAGGACTTTGAGTATATTTCGTGTTTTGAGGAGAATCATTATTGTAAACCTCATTTGGAGTTTTATGAAGAGGTGTTGACGATTAATAGTGTTAAGGAATCAGAAGCTTTAATGGTAGGCAACAATGCTCAAGAAGATTTAGTGATAAAGAAGCTCGGCGTTAAAACATTTCTAATAGACACCCATCTAATTGCTAGAGATGATCTCGCTTATGAAACAGATTTTCAAGGAGATTATAAAGCCTTTCTTGAATTTGCAGAAACATTATCGGTAATTAAATAAAGCGACACAAACATTGTAATTTTGGTATGAGATATGAAAATAAGAAGGCCATTTGTATATTAAGAGTAGTAAACTTAATATACAAATGGCCTTTATAAATGGGCTTAGTAATTTGCTTCTTTCTTCTCGAAGTAGCCTTGTGGATGGTCACAGGTTGGACAAGTTGTTGGTGCTTCTTTTCCCTCATGAACATGACCGCATTTACGGCACTTCCAACGGATTGTTTCTTCTTTTTCGAAGACTTGCTCTTTCTGAATATTTTCAGCAAGTTTTTTATAACGTGCCTCATGTTCTTTTTCAACCTTAGCAATGTTTCTAAAAGTTCTAGCAACATCAGCAAAGCCTTCTTCTTCCGCAATCTTAGCAAATTCAGGATAGAGTTCAGTCCACTCTTCATTTTCTCCAGCAGCAGCTGCAAGTAAATTGTCAACAGTGCTTCCAATAATACCAGCAGGGTATGCTGCTGTAATTTCGACAGCTTCACCAGATGTTAGGTATTTAAAAAATGTTTTAGCATGTTGTTCCTCGTTAAGAGCTGTCTCTAAGAAAAGTGCCGAAATCTGCTCATAGCCATCTTTTTTTGCTTGCTTAGCGAAGAACGTATAACGGTTCTTTGCTTGTGATTCACCTGCAAATGCCTTTAGTAAATTTTTTTCTGTTTGTGTTCCAACGATTGTCGCCATAAAAACCTCCTCAAATTTTTCTCTCACCAATAATTATACCAAATATGAAATTATTTAATCACTCTTTTAGATTATTTTAATATTTATATTATAGAGTAATTATTGAAAGTAAACTAAAGGGGAAAAAACATGAAGAAAATAATATTTATAATAATTTCAATTCTTGTCATTAGCAGTTCTATTGGACTTGTCCTAATAAAAAAGGGGATGGATAGTATGGACCAAGTAAAGCTCCAGTATGAAAATGAGATGATTTCTACTTTGAAAAGACCGCTTTTATTTGAACCATTTGAGACCGCGCTAGCGGGACAGACGGTTGAACGCAAAGAGTATATTAGAGGCCTTGTCCTGGGTGAAGATGTAACAGAAGTACAGGCACTTGTAGCCAAGGGACAATTAACGGTTGAAGAGCTTGTTCTATTTTATGTAGATAGAATTAAAGAAAATGATAGTTATTATAATTCGGTTATTCAATTAAATCCACTCGCTCTTAAAGAAGCGCGGGAATTAGACAAGAGGATAGCGGAAAATCAAGAGATCGGTAGACTTTCTGGTCTGGTCGTTCTTATAAAAGATAATGTTGCCGAACAATCAATGAACACAGCGGCTGGTGCCGATGTACTAAAACAACTTACAACATCTAGAGATGCGTTTGTTGTTTCTACATTGAAAGCAGAAGATGCAATTATATTAGGCAAGAATAATTTAAGTGAATGGTCAAATTTTATGTCTATGCCTTCTAGTAATGGCTTTTCTACACTGGGTGGACAAACCAAGAACGCTTATGGTCGCTATGATGTTGGCGGCTCAAGTTCTGGTCCAGCAGTTGCGGTTGCAATGAATTTTGCATCTGTCACAATTGGGTCTGAAACAGCTGGCTCACTTATTTATCCTGCTAGTCAGAACTCGGTGGTTGCTATAAAGCCAACACTGGGACTTTTAAGTCGTGATCTAGTAATCCCTATTAGCGAAGCCCAAGATACCCTCGGTCTTATGGGTCGGCGTGTAACTGATGTTTACGCAGTTTTTTCATCAATTGTCGCTGTGGACGAATCAGATTCTAAAAGTGAGTTTGCAAAGATTTACTTGGAACGAGAAGCTGTAAAAGGGACTCCTGTTTTGAATAAAGATTATTTACGAGGCAAGCGTATTGGTGTCCTGAATGGAGAGTCGTCAGCTCAGACCCAATTGATACAAGAATTAGAATCATTAGGTGCAACTGTTATCGAATTAGAGCTGGATCAAGGGGAATTAGAAATTGATATGATGTCAGTCTTAAATTATGGCATGGTGCATGATTTAGAATTGTTTTTGCAAAATGATGCGGTAAATAGTCCAGTTCAGTCCTTAAAAGAAATTATTACTTATAACAAAAATAAAGCTGAGATACGTATGCCTTATGGCGAACTCCTTTTAGAGGGTGCATTAGACCAAAAAAATTCAAAAAAAGAAATTGAAGCAATTATTGATAAAAACAGATTACTTTCAAGAGATGCTTTAAATAGCTTGATAGAAGACAATCAAATTGAAGCAATTGCATCTTTTAGCAATGAACTATCGGGTATATATGCACCAGCAGGTTACCCGGCAATAACAGTTCCAGCTGGCTATAGAGAGAATGGTGAACCTTACGGGGTGACTTTTGTTGCCAAAGCCTTGGAAGATCAAAAATTGTTTCAAGTAGCTTATGCTTATGAAAAGGGGTCAAAACATCGTAAGGTGGCAGGTATGATTGTTAAATAATAAATTAAAACACCTTGGGGTGTTTTTTTTATCTTACATAGTGTGGGGGTCGTTTTTATGGTAAAGTAGGAGGTGTATTTTATAGTAGAAAGAGTGGTGTAAAGATGGAGAGAAAAAGATATATAGAAGGGTTGATGATGGGTGTTGCAGCTTTTGTATTGTGGGGATTACTACCACTTTATTGGAAACTTGTAAAAGCGATTAGTCCTTATCAGATATTTACACAACGAGTGGTATGGTCATTTCTATTTGTTATGATTATATTGGCTGTACGTGGTTTGTTACCAAAGTACAAAGAGGTCATTAGTCAACCCAAGAACTGGATTGGCATACTTGGACCTGCATTTTTTATTTCTGTTAACTGGCTCTTATACATATGGGCAGTTAATAATGACTATGTTATTGAAAGTAGTTTAGGCTATTTTATTAATC
>Ga0193962_1001218_pt1 | contig 12038 bp, 7 predicted proteins | sample FB_5_MG_FD_140335 | JGI IMG/M metagenome (GOLD analysis project Ga0193962, IMG submission 140335) | Microbial mat bacterial communities from the Broadkill River, Lewes, Delaware, United States - FB_5_MG | ecosystem: Environmental > Aquatic > Freshwater > River > Microbial mats | place: USA...
TATTAGGATTATATGGAGGTTTTTTATGGATAGAAATTATATTTTAGGAAAAGAAAAAGAATTTAAGGCTTTGATGAAACTTAGTATTCCAGCCACTATCGCGATGCTTGTAAATGCAATTTACAACATTATTGATACTATTTTTATTGGACGAGGTGTAGGTTCTTTAGGCATAGCTGGTTTGTCTATTTATTTACCAATACAGATGATTATAATGTCTGTCGCTTTATTGATAGGCATCGGAACTTCATCTATTGTATCTATTAAGCTAGGTAATAATGATTTAGATGGAGCTAATAAAGTAAGTGGCAATTTATTTTTAATTATCAGCATTTTTTCAATCACTTTATCAATATTTGGGTTTTTATTTGCTGAAGAAATCGTTAAAATATTTGGTGCTAGCATTGAAGTTTTACCATATGCAGCAGATTATGCACGAACAATGTTTCTTGGGGTATTAGTATTTCCATTTTGCGTTGCATCTAATAACTTAATTCGAGCTGAAGGAAATGCTAAAGATTCTATGAATGCAATGATTATAGGCATGATTGCTAATATATTTTTAGATTATATTCTTATCTATGTTTTTGATTTTGGAATTAAAGGGGCTGGTATTGCAACTTCAATTTCTAAAGGTCTTACCTTTGTTTATATGATTTACTATTTTAATACTAAGTCATATATAAAAATAAAATTGAAATATTTGAATATAGATTTTAATATTTTAAAACAAATTATATCTATTGGATCATCAGCATTTATTACACAAGCCGCTATGAGTTTGGTTGCATTGATTTTAAACTATTCATTATATAAATATGGTGGAAATCAAGCTGTTTCGGTTTATGGCATTGTTTACAAATTAACATTATTTATACTTATGCCCTTAACTGGTCTGGTTCAAGGAATGCAACCAATCATTGGTTACAGCAAAGGTGCTAATAACAACAATCGAATAAACAATATTCTCAAAGTTAGCATTATAAGTTCTACTATTGTTTCTTCAGTTTTAACATTAGTTATATTTATAGCACCAAAATTAATTATTGGCCTTTTTACAACGGACACTATGCTAATTAATGAAGGCAGTAATGTGATAAAATTAATAATTTTAATATATCCATTAATAGGTATATATCAAGTAGCTATAGGTTTTTATCAATCTATTGGCAAGGGATCTCAATCTTTATTTTTATCTTTATTGAGACAAATTATATTTTTCATTCCACTATCATTCATATTACCTTTAATTTCAAATTTAGGTCTATTTGGAATATGGCTGGCATTTCCTATTTCTGATTTTTTAACAATTCTAGTCACATTAATATTTATAAAATATCAATCTAAAGATTTATCTATTAATTTATTACTTCGTAAAAAGGTTGCACTTTAGACATATCTAAATTCATATCATACTATTTAGATTAACAAAAAACAAGATATCAATAACATTCTATACGTCATTGATATCTTGTTTTTCTATATTCTCTATATACTCTATTACTTGATTTATCTTATCTTCTAATTCAATATCGCCTTCAATCTTTAGTATATTACAATTTAATTCACTCAACCATTTATTATGTAATTTCCTACTTCTAATGTTTAAATCTCCAGAGTCGTATTTACTTGCCCATTCCATAAACTCTATGTGTCTTTCATACTCATTTCCATCTTTTTTTATATTTTCACCATATCTAAGCTTTTCTCGTTCTAATAATCTATTCAATCTAATTTCCATTGGTAACCACAAAAAAATTACTAAATCAAAACTTGGAATGAAGATATCGCCCCAACCGCACAAAGATCCAGACAAAATCCATTTTTCATTGTGTTCTAATGCAGTTTTTAGTAAATCAATACGATCACTTACTTTTCTTTTTTCTTGAAAAGGAACTAGTGTATCTACCCAGAAAAAATTATCTGTATCAAAATGCTTATAATTTATTTTTTGACTAAGCTCCCTAGCTAATGTAGTTGTTCCAGATCCTGAAGCACCTAAAATATGTATTCTTTTTATCATAAAAATCCTCCACTTCTTTAAATTATTATTACATATAATTTATTTACTTTAATTCAAAGTAATATGATTATACAGTTTAATTTAATTAATATCAATACATCATATCAATATATTCAAATTTAACTTATTATTGTATTTTCTAAATAACAAAAAAATATTCTATAGAATGTTTTTCATTCTATAGAATATTTAACTTAAACTATTAAATTATATAGCTTTTACTAATTTATCATCTTTAGATGGTTCTTCATCTTCAAGTAATCTAATTAATTTTTTATCAAATACAAATAATAATATTGCAAAGACAAATAATACTATTGGAATTGCAATATAAGCTTGCATAATTGGGAATTGAGAAGTAAATGCATATAAATATGCATATGATTTACCAGCTACAAATGTAGCGAAAATCCAAACACCCATTAATACTGAGTACATTTTATTTGGAGCATATTTAGTTACAAATGAGTTTCCTAATGGAGAAAATAACATTTCACCAATACTTAAAAGTATACCAAAAGCTATTAACCAAACTAAGCTTGCCTTTGATGTAGGATCTCCACCTCTTGAAATTTCTGCAAATACTAACATAAAGAATGAAAGTCCCAAAAATCCAAGACCAATACCTAATTTTTTAAATAAACTCAAATCACCTTGTGGTCTTTTTGAAAGTTTCAACCAAAGTAAACCTAAAACTGGTCCTAATGCAATACACATGAATGAATTCAATGAATCAAACCATGAAAGTGGTACTGTTAAATTAGTTAATTCTAAGTTTATAAATTTAGCTCCATAATCATACACTGCCAAATAACTCAAATACCAAAATAACCAAAATACAACAGAAAACATAGATACTAAAACAATTGCAAAAACTTTTTTCTTTTCTGTTTTACTTAAAGGTTTAGTTTCAACTTCAACCTTTGCTTCAACATGTTTTCCAGCTTTAAATGGTTTTTTACCAACTTCGCCAAAAAATCTCATACCAAACATAATCCATAATGCATCAATTGCACAAATAGCTCCACATAATTTAAATGCTTGTCTAAATCCTTGAACTTCTCCATTTAAAAATACTACACCTACAAGAAGTCCTACTGCAGCAGTTCCAATAAAAGCTCCAACGTTTACAAATGAATATTGTAATGAAAATGCTGAGTCTAGCTGCTTTTCATCATCAAATAATGATCCACTAATAGCTGCTACATTTCCTTTAAAAAGTCCTGTTCCAATAGCTACAAGCGCAACCATTATATTCATAGTTGCAACATTGGTAGCAGATCCACCTATCCAATAACCAGCAGTCATAAATGCCAATCCTACAGGAACACAATACCTAGCTCCAATATATCTATCAGATAAATAACCTCCTATAATTGGTGCTAAATACGTAAATGCTACAAGATTTGACTGAACCAATCCTGCTTGGACTACTGTTAATCCTAATCCACCTGTAACTACTGCTGCTGATACAAATACAAAAATCAAATACTTCGCTGAATAATATGCCATTCTTTCAAACATAAATGCTATACAGCAAACATAAAAACCAAATGGTTTTTTGCTACTAACTGCCACGTCACTCATAAATTCCCCTCCAAATTTATTTAATTTTTTATTTCTAAACTTCTCTAGTATAAATTTTTAGCCACTCTCTTTCTTCTTCAGTTAAATATTTAGCTAATTTATCGTAGACAAGTTTATGATAACTATTCAAATACATCTTTTCATCACAATTTAATATTTTTGGATCTATAGCATCTAAATCAATTGGTGCATATGTTACTGCATCAAAATACATAAACTGACCAAATTCATTCTCTACACCTTTTTTAATTACAAGTTCATTTTCTAAACGTATACCATGTGATCCATCGATATATATACCTGGTTCATCAGTTATAACCATTCCAGCTTCTAACGTATTTGTTTCATGTTTTGATGGAACTATATACCATCTAAATCCACTTGGACCTTCATGAATATTCAATAAATAACCTACACCATGTCCAGTTCCACACTTATAGTCAATATGCATATTCCACATTGGCTGTCTAGCTAATATATCTAAGTTATAACCCTTACAACCATATAAAAATTTTGCATTTGCTAAGTTAAACATTCCCTTAGCTACTGTAGTGAAATGTTCTTTTAATTCTTGACTAATTTCACCAAAAGCAAATGTTCTTGTGATATCAGTTGTTCCTTCAAAATAATTTCCTCCAGTATCTGCTAAAAACAAATGACCTTCAGTAAGCTCAACATCAGTTTCTGGCGTTGCTGAATAATGCATCATAGCTGCATGGTCTTTGAACGCACATATTGGTGAAAAACTTTGCCACAAATAGCCCTCTTGCATTTGTCTAAATGTATCTAATTTTTCAGAAGCACTAATCTCAGTTACTTTTGTTTTTCCTACATTTTGCTTTAACCAGTACATAAATTTTGTAATAGCTACACCATCTTTAATATGAGCCTTTTCTATATTTTCAAGCTCAACAGAATTTTTAATAGCCTTAAATAATGTTGTTGGATTATCTATTTCTACTTTCTTAGTTTGAACTGGAATACTTTGATATAAAGCATAATTAATTCTATTAGGATCAATCATGACTACATCTTTTTTATCAAAATTTTTCACAAAATCATAAATTTCATTATATGATTTTAATTGAACATTATTATTCTTCAAAATACCTTTTATATTATCATTTAACTTACTTTCTTCAATAAATAAATCAACACTTTCTAATCCGACTACAGCATAGCAAAGTACAAGTGGTGAATATAATACATCATTTCCTCTAATATTAAGTAACCAAGCAATATCATCTAATGTTGTTAGTACATGTTTATTTGATCCATTATTTTTCATCACTTCTCTAACTCTAGTTAATTTAGATTCAATTGACTCCCCTGAAAATTTTTCTTCTAAATAAAAAACTTGTTCATTTGCTAACTTAGGTCTTTCTTCCCATATTCTGTCTATAAAATCATGATTTGGATCAATTTTAACACTCTTATATTCTAATGTTTTTAAAAAATCATTTCCTTCTTGCATAGCCATAAGTCTTCCATCAAATCCTAATTTTCCATTCTCAGGCATCTTTTTTTCCAAATAGTCTAACACTGTCGGAACACCAGGATTTCCCATTTTAAATAATTTAATATCACTACCATCAAGTTGTTTTTCTGCTTGTAAGAAATATCTACCATCTGTCCAAAGACCTGCTTCATCTTTTGTTATCACGGCAGTTCCAGCCGAACCAGTGAAACCGGTTACATAGGCTCTTGATTTGAAAAACTCTCCCACATATTCACTTTGATGATTATCCGCTGATGGAACAATATAAGCATCCATTCCCTTTTCTTCCATAAGCATTCTCAATTTTGAAATTCTTTCTTTTACACATTCACTCATTTTTTTCCCCTCGCCTTCATATAATTGATTTATATAATACTAAATAAAATATTTAGTTTTCTTACTATCAAATTCACAAACACAATTACCATGAAACTGTAATTATATTTTGTAATACTAAAATTATGCAGTTCCACTGTAATTATAGTCCTAATTGTCAAAAAATTCAAGCTTTATAATATTGTTTTTTTCATTGTACTTGTGACTAATTAATGCTACGCTTCATATAGACTATCATTTAGCAAGTTCTTTCTTTTTTGTAATTAAATAAAATAAACTTATAGATATTATTTATAATTCAAAATTTGCAATTGATTTTATTTCATAAAAAAAAACGATTTAAAATATTAATTTTAAATCGTTTTTTCATTTCTACTATTTAATAAAAGCCAATTCCATTTTCTTTTATATTAATAAAAATATTTTTAGTTTGAGTATATGCATCTAACACGCTTTTATATGTTTCTCTTCCAATTCCTGATTTCTTATAACCTCCAAAGGGTGCTCCTGCTGGTAACTCATTATAAGTATTAACCCACATTCTTCCAGTTTCTATTTGTGTTGCTACTCTCATAGCTCGATTAATATCATTTGTCCAAACTGCACCACCAAGTCCAAATTCTGAGTCATTTGCTAATCTAATAACCTCTTCTTCATCCTTAAATTTAATAATAGTTACTACTGGTCCAAAAATCTCTTCTTGAGCAATACGCATATCATTAGTTGCATCAGCTAAAATAGTCGGCTCCATAAATGCTCCATTTTTTAATTCTTCTATTTCAATCTGTTTTCCACCAGTTATTAATCTAGCACCTTCAGCTTCTCCTACTTTAACATACTCTAGTATTTTATTTAATTGTACTTTATTAATTTGAGTTCCCATTTGCACATCATCCGCCCACGGTAAACCTACTTTAACATTTTCAAATGCAATTTTTAGCTCTTCCAAAAACTTGTCATATATTCCTTCTTGTACAAATACTCTAGAACCAGCACAACAAACCTGCCCTTGATTAAATAATATTCCCATTTGCACACCTTCTATTGCTTTTTTCCACGGCAAATCGTCAAAAAATATATTTGCTGACTTACCACCAAGTTCTAATGTCGCTGGAATTAATCTTTTAGCTGCTTCTTCTGCAACTTTATAACCGATTTCTGTTGAACCAGTAAAAGCTAATTTACTAAATCCTTCATGCTGTAACATGTAGTTACCAGATTTAGACCCCTTTCCTGTAATAATATTTACGACCCCTTTTGGTAATACTTCATTTAATAATTTACCAAATTCTAATAAGCTAATAGATGTAGCCGATGATGGGTGTATAACTACTGTATTTCCAGCAGCAAGTGCTGGTGCTAACTTCCAAGCTGCCATTAATAATGGAAAATTCCATGGAATTACTTGTCCTACTACGCCTATTGGTTCCTTCAAATTAACTGTAAGTGTGTTTTCATCTAGCATTTTTGATGTTCCTTCTTCAGCTCTTATAACTCCTGCAAAATATCTAAAATGATCTGAAGATAAAGGTACATCTACATTTAATGTTTCTCTAAGTGGTTTTCCATTATCTAATGTTTCTACCATTGCTAATCTATCTTTATTTTCATCAATTAAATCTGCAATTTTAAGCAACAAATTACTTCTTTCTTGAACACTTACTTTTTTCCATGTTTTAAAAGCCATTTTTGCTGATTCAACAGCTCTATCAACATCTTCATTACTTGCATCTACAAATTCTGTTAATCTATCTCCATTACTAGGATTATAGCTAATTATTTTATTAATTCCATTTCCATTTGTCCATTCTCCATCAATAAGCATTTTGTAATCTTTTTCTACAAACTTCTCTGTATTTTTCATAAAAGCCTCCTAAAATTTAAGTATATTTGTCAAATTTTCCAAAATATCAGTTTTTTCAATCACGGTTAAGTGAGATTGATTATCATTATTTTATTACCTTTTACTTATTCTGTCAATAGATTTACATAAATTTACTTTGTCTTATTTTTACCAATGTTTATATATATATAATAAAAAAGAGTCACAATACTCTAAGTATCATGACTCTTTCATCATTTATTGCTTAATATGACACTCCACCTGAAGGATACAATGTTGTACCTCCCATAGAAACATCTATTTTATTTGTTAAAGGAACATTATATTCATTAATAACATCCCTCCACCATTCCCATGCTAAACCAGTACATTCTCTAGCATAAATTCTTATATTTTTAGTATTTGGTTTCAATGGTATTATTGATGAAAAATGAGCAGTTTTATCATCCCAATTTTGATCCCATGTTTTATGAACTAAAACTTCATCTCCATTTTCATCATATGAAAATTCGTCCCATGATATATCAAACTGAGCAACATAAGCACCACTATGATCTACATTTATTTGTCCTTTTGAATATTGAGTGTAATTTGTTTCAACGTATTCAGTTCTATTTTTAACTGCTGCAATTGAATTATCTTTTACAAATACACTAGTATATGAAATTGGATATGCTGGGTTAGAACTACTAAATTCAGCATTATTTTTAATTACATCTCTTATTTCATCAAAATCTTTTGTAATAACTTTATTATGTTCTTTAGAATCTCCACCTAGGACAACTGCTGTAAATGAACTTTGATCAAATATATTTTTATACTTAGCACTTGCTTTTACATCTGTATTTTTTAGCAATGTTTGAAACGCTGCTTGAACATCTTCATTATTTGAAGTTGTTTCAAGTTTAACATAAATAGTTCTACCATAAGCTACATTTGAAACCATAAGAGGTGGATTCAAACTATCAACACCCTTTCTTTTTAATTCATCAAATGTTACACTTTCATCAAATAAATCAGATGGATTATTTGGAAGTTCTGCGCTTACTGTATAAAAAATCTGTTTATAGGCTGCAATCATAACCTTTTTTTCACCGCTAGTTATAGCCTGAAAATCTATACCTAAAGATCCATCTAAAACTTTAGCATTTACATTAAGTGTTGCTGCAATTTGTGATTTACTATAAACCATTGATTCAGAGTATTGGGTTCTAGTTGGTAGAGTATGGGAATCAGAATATTCCGAATCCCATTTTGATACTAATGAATCTATTGCTCCAGAAATATTTCCATATGTAGGATTTTCTACAACAGTTGTATTTTCTTTTTTCATTCCTGGTAAATCAATACTAATATTAAGTGGTTTTCTTTTACACACTAAAATATCTGGACGATTTTCAAGAAATGCTTCATTTGCAAACTGTAGAGCTCCTGGATAAGTTCTATCATTTATTGAATCAATTATTGAAATATCTACTGGAGATGTTGTAAGTGATTTTTTTTCGCGAGTAACTACTATAAATTTATCTCCGTCTACCGTTCCTTCTTTAGGAACAAAACTCTCTACACTTTCACCATCTACTGCCAAAACTGTTTTTCTATTATAATCTAAATTCCCGATGCCATTATCTATCTCATCTGCATTATTTGATAACTCTTTCACTTCAGATGTGATATCTGCATCTTGCTTTAAATTAGTATCTACTTCTGTAGCTAATCCAACACTAGCTAAACATAAACTGATACATAAACAAGCTACTGCACTTTTCAATTTTATACATTTTACTTTTTTCATAAAATCAACTCCTTTTGTTTTGAACTATATTAAGCTATAACTTACATTGATTTTACATTCGTTTTATAATTTTGTCAATAATTTTCTGATATCTGTTAACCAAAAATTATTTTCAAATTTTACTAAATGTGTATTTATCAGTAATTTTAACCAATTAATATTTTTTTAACTTTTTAATTTTAAAATCTCATAATTTAAATATCTAAATGACTCAATCACATTATTTTTTCGCAAAAAAAAATTGAATATACTTTTTCGAGATATATAAATAGTTAATTTGTTGAAAGTTCAAATAGCAATGCATCTACAATCAACTAATTATAACTACATTTTTTATTCAAATTTTATAATTCAATTTTTTAAATATAAATAGTCAAGTCTATATATTTTTTAATTTTGTATGCATTAAATTCAATCAAAAAAATAATGAAATTTAATCTTTATTTTTTATACTAAAATAGAGCTACCTTAATTTTAAGGTAGCTCTACACATATATTTTGAATCTCTATTTATTCATTTTCCAAGCGAAATGATCTGTATGAAGTAAATGATGAGCCTTATGAGAAAGTGGTTTCTCTAAGTATTCTTCATATAATTTACCAACACTTTCATTTTCATGTGAGAATCTAAGATCAGCTACTTTATCTAATCCATAAAGTATATCGCATCTTTCTTCTGCTAATTCAAGTCCTTCATGAATTGGTTGTCCTCCACCGCCAGCACAACCTCCTGGACATGCCATTATTTCAACAAAATCATATTGAACTTCGCCTCTTTTAATAGCTTCCATAAGTTTTCTAGCATTTCCTAATCCACTAGCTATTGCAACTTTAATTTCTGCGTCTTCAATTTTAAAGCTTGCTTCTTTCCAGCCTTCTAATCCTCTAACTTTTGCAAATGCATCAGCATCTGGATTTTTACCTGTCACCAAGAAATAAGCACTACGAAGTGCAGCTTCCATAACTCCACCAGTTGCGCCAAATATAACTCCTGCGCCTGTTGATTCTCCTAATGGTGTATCGAATTGTTTTTCTTCTAATTTATCTAATTCTATATGTTCAGCTTTAACCATACGAGCAAACTCTCTAGTTGTAAGCGCTACATCTACTTCTTGATTATTTTTATCATCTACCATTGTTGGCAATGCACACTCTTCTTTTTTTGCTAAACAAGGCATTATAGATACACAGAAAATTTTATCTGAATCTACACCTAATTTTTGAGCAAAATAACTTTTAGTTACAGCACCAAACATTTGTTGTGGAGATTTTGCTGTCGACAATTGACCTACTAAATCAGGATACTGTGTTTTTAAGAATCTTACCCAACCTGGACAGCAAGAAGTAAACATTGGCAATTTCTGCTCTCTTAATTCTGGTAATCTCTTTAAGAATTCACTTCCCTCTTCCATAATAGTAAGATCTGCTGAGAATGTCGTATCAAATACATAATCAAATCCAATTCTTTTCATAGCTGCAACCATACGTTCTGGAGTGGCTTGTTCTTTAGTAAGACCTAAAGATTCTCCCCAAGCTGTACGAACCGCTGGAGCTACTTGAAGTACTGTAATCTTATCTTTATCCGCTAATGCATCATAAACAACTTCAGTATCATCACGCTCTCTTAATGCTCCAACTGGACAATGAGTAATACACTGACCACATGCTGCACATTCAGAATTTGTGATTTTTCTATTATGAGAAACGTCAACAGTTGTACGTGATCCAGTTCCTGCAACATCCCAAATATTAAGAGTTTGAACTTTTTCACAGATTTGAACACATCTCATACATTTAATACATTTTGATGCATCACGATATAAAGAAAATTTATTATTCCATTTATTTTTTTCTAATTTCTTTTCATATGGTGCTGTTATAATACCTAAATCATTAGCTAATGTTTGAAGTGTACAGTTTCCACTACGAACACAGCTAGTACATTGACAATCATGTTGTGATAATATCAATTCCACATTTGTTTTTCTTGCTTCACGAACTCTAGGACTATTAGTGTGTATAACCATACCCTCTTCAACTTCGTTATTACATGAAGTTGCTAATTTCTCTATTCCTTCTATTTCGACAAGGCAAACTCTACATGCTCCAATCTCATTTATATCTTTTAAATAACAAAGTGTAGGAAGTATAACTCCTATTGATTTCGCTGCTTCTTTTATAGTAATTCCCTTTTTAACTTCAACAGGGATATTATCAATCGTTAGTTTTACCATTTGTTATTTCTACCTCCTTTAAACACGCCGTATCCAAAATGATCGCAACGTAAACATCTACCTGATTCTTGCATTGCTTCTTGCTCTGTCATACCAAATTCCATTAAATCAAAATCATTCTTACGTTCTTCAGCTGGACGTTCTTTTAAATTTACTCTACCACATGGCTTACTATCTCTTAATCTAGCAGGTGGTATTTCAATATCGATATTGATTTCATGATGGAATCCTAAATATTCATCGATATTTGCAGCAACAACTTTCCCTGCAGCAATTGCACGAATCAATGTAGCTGGACCAGTAACACAGTCTCCACCAGCAAATACTCCTGCAACATTTTCAAAATCACTTGTACTCATTGCAGCTATTGCTCCTCTTGAAGTTGGAATTCCATGTTCTTCAAATTGTTTTGTTGCAATTTGTTGTCCAATTGATACAACTACAATATCACATTCTATTCTTTCTTCTGGCAAGTCAGCTTTTTGTGGACGTGGTCTTCCTGATCCATCTACTTCACCTACAACTTGTTGTTGTACCCAAAGCGCTGTAACATTACCATCTGCATCACTTTCAATTCGAACTGGAGATTGTAATGGTGCTATTTCACAACCTTCAGCTATTGCTCCTTCTACTTCCTCTTCTAAAGCAGTCATATCAGCTATTCTGCGACGATAAACACAAGTTACACTGCTTGCTCCTAAACGCTTTGCACTTCTAGTACA
>Ga0193962_1001219_pt1 | contig 12037 bp, 6 predicted proteins | sample FB_5_MG_FD_140335 | JGI IMG/M metagenome (GOLD analysis project Ga0193962, IMG submission 140335) | Microbial mat bacterial communities from the Broadkill River, Lewes, Delaware, United States - FB_5_MG | ecosystem: Environmental > Aquatic > Freshwater > River > Microbial mats | place: USA...
AACTATGAAGGTAGTGAAGAAATTGATGCTTCTTATTATCCTCATGATGTACCAAAAGAGGGTTCTAGAAAAATACCTTTTTCAAAAGAGATATTTATAGAAAAAGATGATTTTTGTGAAAATCCACCAAAAGGATATTTCCGTCTTACACCTACACAACCTGTACGATTAAGACATGGGTTTATAATTACTTGTAAAGAAGTTATAAAAGATTCAAATGGAAATATTATAGAAATAAAAGCACAATATCATCCAAACTCAAAAAGTGGTGAAGATACAAGTGGTATAAAAGTAAAAAGTGCAATACAATGGGTAAGTTCTAAAGACGCAAAGCAAATTGAAGTAAGATTATATGACAGATTATTTAAAGATGAAGCACCTGAAGGTTTAGAAGATATTAATCCAAATTCATTAAAAGTTATCAAAGATGCTTTAATAGAACCTGCTGTTATAACACAAAAACCAGATACTAGATTTCAATTTGAAAGACAAGGTTATTTCTATGCTGACCCAATTGATTATAGTGATGAAAAACCAGTATTTAATAAAATTGTAGGTTTAAAAGATTCATGGGCTAAAAAAAGTGTTAGTAAAGAAAATGCTAAACAAGAGCCAAAAAAAGAAGTAAGAAAAGAGCAAGTAGTTGGTTCTGAAACTCCAATGAATGATGAGCAAAAAGAGTTATTTGAAAAATATACAAATGAACTAAAACTAAATAGTGAAGTTGCAAATATTTTAGCAAGAGATGAAAAACTTTCTTCTTTTTATGAAGAAGTTTTAAAAGAGTTAAATAGTCCTATTAGTATTGCAAATATTGTAGTAACTGAAGTAGCAAGAGTGTTAAAAGAAAAACAAATAGATGAGCTTAAGTTTAATTCAAAACAAATAGCACAGCTTGTAAAAATGCTTGATGATGAAACTATTTCAAATAAGATTGCAAAAGAAGTATTTGAAGAAATGTCTAAAATAGGTGAAAATCCAATAACAATAGTTAAGCAAAAAGGTCTTGTTCAAATAAGTGACCCTGCTATAATTTTACCTATTATTGAAGAGATTATTTCAAAGAATCCTGATAATTTAGAAAAATATAAAGCAGGAAACAAAAAACTTTTAGGCTTTTTTGTAGGACAAGTATTGAAAAATACTGGTGGAAAAGCTAATCCTAAAGTTGTTAATGAACTTGTAGGTTTAAAACTACAATAAAAAAGAAGAGCTCTTAGCTTTTCTTTTTTCCTTTGATAAGTAATAAATAATATATACTGAATTCAAAGAAGATACCATTTTTACAATCTTTTAAATAAAATATTAAAAATCAATATTTATTAATAATTAAATAATAAGATGATAGACTTAGATAAAAATTAATATTTTATTTAAAATGTGAGTAAAAAACAAATGAAAGAAAACCAATTTACTATACTATTTGTGGATGATGAATCTGATATTCGAGAAGAAATGGAAATGTACCTTCGTAATATATCAAAAGAGTTTTATCTTGCAGAAAATGGTGTTGAAGGTTTAAAATTATTTAAAGAAAAAAAGCCTGATCTTATTCTTAGCGATATTGTTATGCCTAAAATGAATGGTCTTGAAATGTCTGAGGAGATTAGAAATATTTGTTCTGATGTTCCTATAATTCTTCTTACAGGAAATAGTGATGCAGAATTTTTTAAAAAAGCTATTGATCTTTCTATTGATAAATATATAAATAAACCAATTAATTTAAAACTATTAAATAAAACTATTAATCAAATTACTAAAAACTTAAATACAAAACTAGAAATAAAAAAACAAGCTACTCTTTTAGAACAATATAAAGAAACAGTAGATATGAGTTCAATTGTTTCAAAAACAGATGTAGAAGGAAATATTACTTATGTTAATGAGCAATTTTGTTTAATATCTGGTTATAAAGATTTTGAAATTTTAGGAAAAAAACACAATCTTATAAAACACCCTGATATGGATGCTAAAATATATACTAATTTATGGAAAACTATTAAAAGAGATAAAAAACCTTGGTATGGGGAAATAAAAAATAAGAAGAAAGATGGTACTCACTATTGGGTAGATACAACAATAAATCCTATTTTAGATCATGACAATAATATTATTGAGTTTATTGCTTTAAGAAGAGATATTACTCATGAAGTTCAAATGCGTGATTATTTTAAAAATGAATTAAATATTACTTATAAGCAATTTAGTTCAGCATTAAATATTTCAAAAGAGTATGAAAAAGCTATTAATGAAAGTACAGTAGTATCAAGAACAGATGCAAGCGGTAAAATAATATATGTTAATGACCAATATATAGATATTTCTGGATTTTCAAAAGAAGAGTTAATAGGTAAAACAAATAGAATAGTAAGACATCCTGATAATCCAAATAAGATATTTGAAGACTTATGGGATGTAATCACTTCTGGTCAAATATGGCACGGTGTTTTAAAAAACCAATCAAAAAATAAAAAACCATATTGGATAAATACTACTATTGTTCCTATTATAAATGAGAATAAAAAAATTATTGAGTATATGGCAATAAGTAATAATGTTACAGAAATTTTTTATCTTCATTCTGAAATTGAAAATACCCAAAAAGATGTTATTTATAAAATGGGACAAATAGGAGAAACAAGAAGTCAAGAAACAGGAAACCATGTAAAAAGAGTTGCTAATTATTCTAAAATATTAGCTAAATTATATGGTTTAGATGATAAAAAAGTAAATCTTCTTTATTCTGCAAGTCCTATGCATGATATTGGAAAAGTAGGTATTCCTGATAGCATACTTAATAAACCTGGGAAATTAAATGATGAGGAATGGGAAATAATGAAAACCCATACTCAAATAGGGAAAGAAGTACTTTCTGGATCTTTAAGAGAAGTTTTAAATGCGGCAAGAGTAGTTGCATATGAACATCATGAAAAATGGGATGGAAGTGGATATCCTAGAGGTTTAGAAGGTGAATCTATTCATATCTTTGGTCGTATTACTGCACTTGCTGATGTATTTGATGCACTAGGAAGTAATAGGTGCTATAAAAAAACATGGAGTGATGAAAAGATTTTTAAACTATTTAAGGAAGAAAGAGGAAAACATTTTGAACCAAGACTAGTAGATTTATTTTTTGAAAATTTAGATATGTTTTTAAATATCCGAAATAAATTTAAGGATTAAATTATGAAAATAATTAAATTAATAGTTTCCTTAGTGCTTTTTTATAATGTTAGTTTTGCGAAAGAATTTTTAAATGTTGGTTATGATTTAAGTAACACTACTATGCTTTCAAAAAAAGATATGAAAGTTGCAACGGATATATTATTGAAAAATATATTAGGAAACTTAGATATTAAATCAAATTTTAAATATTATAATAGTCCTTTAGAAATACAAAAAGATATTAATTCAAGTAACCTTGATTATATTACAGCATCTCCTTTAAGGGTTGTAAAGTATTTAGATTTAGATAGTTTAGAAAAAGCTTTTGGTCAGGGTTCAAACAATATGAAGGAATATAATTTGATTCTAATATCAAGAAGTGAACTTAATATTGATAATGATAAAAAATTAGCGAACAAAAAAATCCTAATAAATACAAAAAATGAACTTCATGCTTTATATATTAATTATATTTTTCTAAAAAATATAGGAAATCAAAAAGCAAAATTACATTATTCTCGATCCTATCAAAGATCAATTTTAGATTTGTTTTTTAAAAAAGCTGATGTAGCTATTGTTACGCAAAAAAGTTATGATATAGCAATTGAATTAAACCCTCAAATTGCAAAAAAAGTTTCAATTTTAAAGAAAACTAATATTTCAGACGTACAACTAGGTTTTTTTAGAAAAAGTTTAAATGAAAAAATTAAAGAAAGTATGAGAACAACTGCTGTAAGTCTTAATTCAACAGTTGAAGGTAAACAACTTTTATCTTTATATAAAACAGAAAAAATTGTTGAAACAGATTTGAACTTATTAAAACCAATTAGAGAATTAGTAAACAAATATAATAAACTAAAAAAGGTTAAAGGTATAAAGTGAGAAATCATATTTTTAGTATATTTAGAATAATGCTAATTATTCTTTTGCCCTTACAATTACTAGCCGATGATTCCTCGAAGTTAAGTGGAAAAATGGGATATTTAATCGATGGATTAAGTAGTGTAAAATATAAAGATGCCAGAATTGCATTTGATTTATGGAAAATTGAAGTAACTAAAAATAATGATATTGATGTATCAATAAAATATCTTGATACAGAAAAAGAAATAATTAAAGGATATAAAAATTCTGAATTTGAATATATTTCAATAAATCCTTTTTTCTATTTAAAAAATAGTAAGCTTATTGATAGTCTTACTCAAACTTGTTCTATAACATTAGAAGGGGATAAAGAGTTTGAACAATATGTTTTACTTGTTAAAGATAAAAATATAAAAACATTAAAAGATTTAAGAGGAAAAAAAATTGGAATTGAGAATGATGATTATCTAGCAAAAATCTTTTTAGAATATGAAAGTTTAAAAAAATTATCTAAAAATTTAAAAAAATCTCGTTATGAGATTGTAAAAACGAAAAAAAAATCAACTGCCATTTTAAACACATATTTTGGGAAAATAGATGCCTGTGTAGTTCCAGTAAGTACATATAATTTGGTTCAAGAACTTAATCCTTCTGTTAGTAAAAAATTAAGAGTACTAAGTGTTTCCAAAGAGATATTTATGCCACTTATAACTTTTTTTCATAAAGATGCAAATAAGCAATTTGTAGACATTTTAATAAATGAAATAAATATTCTTCCTACTACTTCTCAAGGACAAAATATTTTAAATCTTTTTAAAATAAAAGGTGTAAAAGAAATAGAGTGTAAAAAATTAGAACCTCTTAAAACGTTTTATAAAAAATACGAATTATTAAAAAGTAGTAAAAAATGAGAAGAATTAAACTATTTTCTAGTTTCTTTCAAAAAATATTCGTTCTTATCTCTAGTACAATTTTAATACTTGTATTATTTTCTGAATACTTAATTTTAAAGTCTCAAGAACAATCATTAGTTAATGTAATGTATTCAAAAGCAATTACTATTGCAAAAGCAATTACTCTTGTGACTTCTGATGCAATGGTTACAAATGATAATAGTTTTATTGTTGAGCACTTACAAAAAGTAATTGAAGATAATGATGTAATAAAATATGCAATAGTTACAAAAGCTCAATATGAAGATGAGATTATACTTGTAACACAGGAAAATTGGTCTTTATTATCAAGTCTTCCTTTAAATATTAAAAACACACATAGTGAAACAATTAATTCTGAAAAGATTAAATCTAGAATAGTAGATGAAAAAGTTTTTCATGTTTCTTTTCCTGTAGTTTTTACAGGAATTAAATGGGGATGGATAGATATTGGTTATTCACTTGATGAGTATAATAATGATTTAGATTTTTTATATAAATCAATGCTTATTATTTTAATTGTAGTTTTAGGAATATCTTTTTTATATTCATTTTTTATTTCAAAATGGATAGTAAACCCTATTTTATTAATTAATAAAGCTGCTCATAACGTTTCAATTGGAAAACTTGATACAAAGGTTGAGATTAACTCACAAGATGAATTAGGACAATTGTCAAACAGTTTTAATCATATGACTAATACTTTAAAACTTTCAGATGAAAGACTTAGAAAATCAAATGAAGAATTAGAAATTAGAGTACAAGAAAGAACACATGAATTAAATCAACTTAATCTTGATTTAGATAAAAAAATTCAAGAAGAAGTATCAAAACAATCACAACAAGAAAAAATGCTTATTCAGCAATCACGTTTTGCTGCAATGGGAGAGATGATTGGAAATATTGCTCATCAATGGAGACAGCCTTTAAATGCAATGGGTCTTGTAATTCAAAATCTAGAACTTGCTTATGAAATGGAGATGATTGATGAAAAATATATTAATAGAGTTATTACTAAATCAAATAGATTATTAGGTTCTATGTCTCAGACAATTGATGATTTTAGAAACTTTTTTAAACCAAATAAAAAAGTTGAAGTATTTTCTATAAAATCTTCTATTGATATCTCAATAGATATTATTAAAAATACTTTAGAAAATAATATGATAAATATTATAGAAAATATTGATGAAAAGCTTACTATTAAAGGTTTTCCAAGTGAGTTTTCACAAGTTATTTTAAATCTTCTTGGAAATGCAAAAGATGCTTTAGTTGAAAATAATGATAGTAATAATAGAGAAATAATCATAAATGTCTCAAAAGAAGGTAAAGATGTATTAGTGAAAATATCAGATAATGCAGGAGGAATACCTTTAAATATAATAGATGATATTTTTGATCCATATTTTACAACAAAAGAAGAAGGGAAGGGTACTGGAATAGGTCTTTATATGTCTAAGATGATTATTGAAAACAATATGGATGGTTCTCTTCTTGCTAAAAATGAAAATAATGGTGCAAGTTTTCTAATAAAAATGAAAATAAATGAAGAGATACTTTAAAGTTTAAACTTTAAAGCATCCTCTAAAATCATAGGTTTAGAAATAAGATAACCTTGGATTACAGGACATTTTCTTTCAATTAAAAAATCTTTTGTTTCTTCTGTTTCAATACCTTCTGCTACAACAGTTTTTTTCATAGTTTTTGCCATAAGAATAATTGTTGATACCAATTCTTCATCATCTTTATTTCCTGGAATATTATTAAAGAAACTTTTATCAATTTTTAGTTCATCAATTTTAAGAGTTTTAATTGAGTTAAGAGATGAATATCCTGTTCCAAAATCATCAAGAGAGATTTTAAAACCAAGCTCTTTTATTTTTTCAATTATCACTTTTGTTTGATTAATATTAATCATAGCGGCACTCTCTGTAATCTCTATTTTTAGAATATTAACTAAGTTTTTATCTTTTAATATAATTGCTTCTAAAAGATTAATAAGGTCGTGGTTTATTTGTAAACGTGAAACATTTACAGCTATTTTAAAATCTTCTTTAAATACTTCTTTTATTTTGTAATAATCTTCTACTGCTTGTTTAATTACCCAAGTTCCAATAGGTATAATTAATTTTGATTCTTCAGCATAAGGAATAAATTCATCAGGAAAAACTTCTCCATTTATTGGATGTTTCCATCTAACTAATACTTCAAAACCTACAAGTTTATTTTTTGTTAAGTCGCACTGTGGTTGATAAGTTAAATAAAATTCTTGATTTTGAATAGCTAAATTTAAATCATTATGCAATAAAGAAATCTTATTTACTTTATCTGCCATATTTTGAGAAAAGAAATGATAATTGTTTTTCCCACTATTTTTAGATTTGTACATAGCAATATCTGCGTTTTTAATTAGTGTATTAATATCATCTTTTTGTGTGTCATTTGGATATATACTAATACCAATACTACAAGATATAAAATGATTGTTTTCATCAATTTTAAAAGGTATTTGTAATTTAGTAAGAATGTTTTTTGCTACCATTTCAGTATCTTCTTGGGTTTTTATTTCATTAAGTATTACAATAAACTCATCTCCACCTAAACGCGATACAATATCACTTTCTCTTAAAACACTTTTTAATCGATTAGCTGTTTTCTTTAGTACTTCATCTCCAGTTTCATGTCCATATGTATCGTTAATTTGTTTGAATCTATCTAAATCAATAAACAAAACTGCAAATTGATAATCATGTCTTTTTGATATTTTTATTAATTGAGACATACTTTCTTTAAGTAGAAGTCTATTTGGTAATTTTGTTAAGGTATCATAATGAGCTAAAGATTGTAACTCTTTTTGGTTTCTTTGAATTTTTGAATAATCTGAATAAATAGCTACATATTGTATGGCTTTATTATTTTCATCATAAATAGTTGAAATAGCAACCCATACTTTATAAATTGTTCCATCTTTCTTTTTATTGTAAATCTCACCTTTAAATGTGCCATTCTTTATCAGCTCTTCCCACATATTTTTATAATATTCTTTATCATGTTTATTTGACTTTAAAATTGCTGGAGTTTTACCTAATATATCAGATTTTGTATAACCTGTCATTTTTGTAAAAGAATCATTAATTGAGATAATCTTAGCTTTAATATCTGTAATTAGTATTGATTCTATTGTTTGTTTAAATATTCTCGAAGTTTGTTCTAATTTTAATTCACGTACTTTATGATCGGTTAAATCATGAATTATTGATTGTAAATAAACTTTATTTCCTATATTTATTAAAGAAGCATATATTTTTAAATATTGAGTTTTCCCATCTTTCAAAGTTCTAGATGCCTCATATGTATCAATTCCAAACTCTTCTAGATTTCTTAAGTGAGTGCTGAAATTGTGTTTATTATGAAGTATACTAAAAATCTCAACAGAAGATAATTCTTCTATATTTGTATTCTTTAAATCAAGAAGTATAGATGCTTTTTCATTAACTGATTTGATTTTTCCAATACTATGATCTATTAAAATAATTGCATCAGAAGCATAATAAAATAGTTGATTAAACATATTTTCTGATTCAACTCTTTCTGATATATCTTCAATCGTAATTAAATAAACATTACTTTTATTATCTATTTCTTCTGGAATTATTCTAAAAAAATAGTTTTTATTTTTGTAGCTAAGTTGCTTGGTTGTAATTTTATCTATTTGATTTAAATTATCTAAAGTATCACAAAAATTACTTGCTTCTTTATTCTTAAATATAGGAAAATCAGAAAATTTTCTTTTATATAATAAATCAGAAGAAATATTGAAAAATTCAAAAGCTTTTTTATTTCCAAATAATATATCTTGTTGTTCATTTATTCGTAATATTACTTCTGGCAAGTTATTACTTAGAACTTTAAAGTTTTCTAATCGTTGTTCTAGTTCTTTATTTAAGGCATGTTCAATTGTTATATCTGTAAATATACAAAATGCACCTAAAAGTTTATATTCAGCTGAAAAATAAGGTATTGCTTCAATTTTGAGCCATATTGTTTGATTAGGTACTTTATGTTTAATAGAGAAGATAGAAGTATCTTGTATTTTTTTAGTTTTAATAGCTTTAGTAGAAGGAAAATCATCAATAGATATAGCTTGAGATTTTTCATCAAGAAAAAATGAATTTATATCATTTAAGTTTTTAGATATTAAAGCTTTCTTATCTCCAAGTATTTTAGAAGCAAGATGATTTAAATCTATAATATTATTTTGTTTATCAAAATAAATAATACCTTGTTGAGAGTTCTCGAAAAGTGCTTTAAATCTGTCTTTTTGTTCTTTTTCATCTTGTATATCTCGAATAGATAAAAGAAAAGTATCATTATTTTGTTCTGACCAATTATGATAGCTTAAACTACAGTATCTAAATCCATTTTTTGTTTTAAGTAATATTTCTAAAGATGTATTTTCTTTCTCTTTATTTCTTACCCAATCTAGAAATTTTGTAATATGTTCAGTGTATATATATGAATATAAAGGTACTAAATTAGAGGTTAAGTTAAAAGAGCTAAACATTGAAAGTATTTCTTTATTTGCCCTTAATATTCGAAAATCATTAGATATTAAAGCATAAGCAATTGGAGCATTATTAAATAAAATTTCTAATTCATTTTGTGCATTTTCTAAATCTAGAATATGAGTTTGTAATTCATTATTTTGAGCTTCTAATTCAGCTTGATAAATTTCTGTAATTTGAGTAATTTCTTTTAAGCTTTTATTATTAAAATTATTAGAATTATTTGATGAAGAATTTTCTATATCTTTTAGTGCAATAGCTTTTAGTCTTTCGTATTCTTGTTTTTTCAAATTAACTTCTTTTGGAATTATTTACTTTTGATTATAACATAGTACAAAGAAATAACTAAACTTCGTCTAATTTCTTTGCAAATTCCTTATTTAATTTTTCAAGCTCTTTTTGTAATTCATTAAGTCTTGCTACTTTTTTATTTTTTTCAGTAAGACTTAGTTCTTCAATTTGTGCAATTTCATTTCTTATCTCTAAAGTTGCTTTTGCTTTTTGTGTTACTATTAAAGCTCTTAATTTCTTTATTTCTTTTTTATTTCTTTTTGGTTTTACTACTTTTTTCTTTTCAGTTGAATCATCCTCTTCCCAACCAATTTTTTCTAAGAATTCATCATAAGTTCCATTAAAGTAATCAGCTCCATTATTTGTAAAAACAATTAATCTATCACAAACAGCTCTTAATAATTCTTCACTATGCGTTACAATCATACATGAACCTTCAAAGGCTTTTATTGCATTTGTAAGTGCGTCTATTGAGTCAATATCTAAGTGGTTTGTAGGCTCATCAAGAAAAAGAAGATTTACATCTTGCGCAATAATTTTACCAAGCATTACTCTTGATTTCTCACCACCTGATAGAAGTGAGATTTTTTTCTTTGCATTATCTCCACTAAACATCATTAAACCACAAATTTTTCTAATAACTGGTTCTGAAAGTTTATGGTTTACACTATAAATTTCATCCATAATTGTATTTTTAGCATTTAAGTGAGAAATATTTGTTTGTCCAAAATGTCCAAATTCACAAGAGGGATGAAAATCAACTTTTCCACTTAAGGCTTGTAATTCACCTGCAATTGTATTTAAAAGAGTTGATTTACCTTTACCATTTTTACCAATGATTCCAACAGTTTCACCACGAGATAGTGCAAATGTTATATCTTTGAAAAGTATATTATCTTTTGTATATCCAAAGCTTAAGTCTTTTGCTTCTATTAAAAACTTCGCAGCTGTATCTTTGTAGTTAAAATCAAAATTTAAATTTGCATCATAATTTATATCTTCTAAAATATCCATTTTTTCTAAGATTTTTACTTTTGATTGTGCTAGCGTTGAAGTTGCTGCTCTTGCTTTATTCTTTGCAATAAACTCTTCTAAATCTTTAATCTTTTTTTCTTGAGCAATTTTTTGTTTTTCATGATGCTCTTCATTTGCTAAAATTTGATCATGGAATTTTTTTGTTCCACCTTGAATTAAGAAAGCTCTTTTTCTTACAATTCCTAAAGTATGAGTACAAACGCTATCCATAAAATCTCTATCATGTGTGATTAGTATTACTTCACCTTGAAAAGATTTTAAAAATGCTTTTAACCATCTAATTGACAAAATATCAAGGTAGTTTGTAGGCTCATCTAGTAAAAGCATATTTGGTTCAGTTAAAAGAAGTTTTGCTAAATTAATTCTAATTTGAAAACCACCTGAGAAAGATTTTGGGTCTTTTTCTAAGTCTTCTTCTGCAAACCCTAATCCAAATAAAATCTTTTCAGCTTTGTAAATATCATATTTATCATCTTCACTTAAAGCTAAGGCAGTTTCACTTATAAGTGTTTTTTCTGAGAAGTCAAAGTACTGTTTTAATGCACCTATTTTATAAGCTTTTGGAAATTTTATTTCACCTAAATCTTGATGCTCTTCACCTAAGATTAGTTTAAATAGTGTAGATTTTCCAGTACCATTTCGTCCTACAAGGCCAACTTTATCACCAGAATTTAAACGTAAGTTTAGTTCACTATAAAGTTCACTTGTTGGATAGCTTTTTGATATATTTATTAGTTCAATCATAATTCTCTTTTTATTATTAAGGTTTTAATTTCGCGATTATATGATATGAAGAGTTATAGCTTGATAAATTACTAAGACTCTTTATTAAGAATTACTTTAAAACATGCTCCTTTATAAAGCTTTTTATTATATTCGTATTCTTCATTATTTACAGTAATTAATCCATAATGTCTTTCTTTTATTATTTTTGAAGCCATTGAAAGTCCTAATCCTGTTCCTATAGATTGGTGTTTTGATGTGAAGTATGGTTCAAATACTCTATTTATAATGGAATTTGGAATTCCACCACCACTATCTTTAAAACTTATTTCAATTTTGTCATTTTCAATTTCTTTTACGTCTACAAATATAAATCTATCATCTGTATCTTTTATATTTGTTTTAAGAGCATCTTTTGAATTATTAATTATATTTATAAAGGCTTCACTTAGTTCATTTCTA
>Ga0193962_1001220_pt1 | contig 12017 bp, 17 predicted proteins | sample FB_5_MG_FD_140335 | JGI IMG/M metagenome (GOLD analysis project Ga0193962, IMG submission 140335) | Microbial mat bacterial communities from the Broadkill River, Lewes, Delaware, United States - FB_5_MG | ecosystem: Environmental > Aquatic > Freshwater > River > Microbial mats | place: USA...
GTTGTAGTTTATTTCCCAAGATTGAAAAAAGCATTTTTCAAAAGCTTTACTTTTAAATTTAAACATAAAGGTAGAAGTTTTTTATCAACAATGCATAGCGCCCTTGGAATGTGGGTACTTCCATTTTATCTAGTATCTACAATAACAGGATTATCTTTGTCTTATCATTGGTTTAGTGATATTCTTTACAATAGTGCAGGAGTTGAAAAAAAATCTCATAAAAAGCATTCAATGAAAAATGCTGTACTTAATATGGTACAAAATAGACAAAAAGAAGACTTATCATCACAAAAAATACAAAATGTATTTGATTTATTTAAAGAAAATATAACAGATTATTCAAGTGCTAGTTTAAAGTTTGAAGCTAAAAAAGATGTTTTTACATTAAATTATCTTAAAAAAGAACCACAACACTATAGAGCAAGAAATGAGATTTCTTTAGATTTAAAAAATAATACAATTGTAAAACATGAAGAGTTTTCTAAACAACCTTTAGAAGAAAAACTTCTTAAAAGTATGATACAGGTTCATACAGGTGAGTATTTTGGAAGAATTGGTCAAATATTGATGTTATTAGCCTCATCAACTATGGCACTATTTACAATTACTGGATTTATGATGTATTTCCAAAGAAGAAAGAAAAAGTCAAACTAAAGAGTAATTTTACTCTTTAGTTTGTTCTCTTAACTTATCTTTCTTACTTTTTCTTTTTCCTTTTACAGGAGCTTTTCCTTTTTCTTTTTTAATAACAGTTCCAACTAATTCAAACCCTTTTATTTGTTCTCTTTCAAGTTTTATTTTCGCACGTTTTTCTATTAGTTTAAAATGTTCACTATTTTCTAAAGTAATAAATGAAATTGCTAAACCCTCTCGCCCTGCTCTTCCACTTCTTCCAATTCTGTGAATATAATCAGCAGGAGAACGAGGCAAATCAAAATTAATAACACAAGAGATATTATCAATATCTAAACCCCTTGCTGCAATATCAGAAGAAAAAAGAATTTTGATTTTTTTCTCTTTGAATTCTTTTAATGTATATTCTCTATCTTCTTGAGATAAATCTCCATGAAAAGACTCAGCATCGAAGTTGTATTTTCTAAATTTTGCTGCTATGTTATTTGCTGCTCTATTATTAGCCATAAAAACCAATACTTGTTCCCAAGAGTTTGAAGAAATCAATTGTCTTAATAAAGCATTTCTATTTTCCATATTTACTTCAATAGCTCTTTGTTCAATTAGTTCAACCGTTGGCTGCTCATTTTGAATTGAAACTTCAATAGCATTTCTTGTAATCATTGAAGCTATTTGTTTCATTTTTTGTGGATAAGTAGCTGAGAATAGTAAATTTTGTCTTTTATTTGGTAATTGTTTTAAAATTAATTCTAATTCTTCTGCAAAACCTAAATCAAGCATTTTATCAGCTTCATCTAAAACAAAAAATTCTAAATTTTCTAAATTGATTTGTTTTTTATCAACAATATCAAGTAACCTTCCAGCAGTTGCAACAACAACATCACAACCTTTTTGTATATCTAAAAGTTGTTCACCAATACTTTGTCCTCCAATTACACTTACAATTTTTAAAGCTTTATCAAATTTTGAACTAAAAGTTTTAAAAATATCTGCTATTTGTAAAGTAAGTTCTCTTGTAGGAGCTAAAACTAGTGTTCTTATTTTTGCTTTACCCTCTTTTTCATTTAATAAATAGTGATTTAAAATAGGTAAAACAAAAGCAGCTGTTTTTCCACTTCCAGTTTGTGCCCGTGCAATAATATCATCTGCTTGTAAAACTAGAGGAATTACTTTTTCTTGTATTGGCGTTGCGTCTATATATGAGTTTTCTTTTAGTGCTTCTTCTATCTTTTCATTTAAATTAAACTCTTGAAATATCATATATTATTATCCTTTTATTTTATAAACGCATTTTAAGATTTTTTGCCTTTGGTAAAGGTTTCTTTGATTTTAATCAATGCAATCTATTATATTTTTTTGTATATTTCACAAAAAAAAAAGGATTTATTATCACTTTTTCAATTATACATTTAATACATTTTTTCGCAGTATTTATTTATGGTGGTTTTTTATTTATGGATAATTTATTTTTATCTAAAATGTCACAAACATTAAACGAAGAAGAAAATGCAAAAGCAAGAGAAGCATTTATGATGCATGTACGTAAAGTTGTACCGTGGTCATTATTCGTTGCAGTAGGAACTGGTATATATTTAATTATTCAAGTTTTTGGACCAATTAGTGAAGATGGCTTAAATAGTTTTCAAATAATGTTAAGTATAAAAGCATTTTTTGGATTATGGTTAGGAATTAGAGGCTTCAATCAAAAGTTTTTTAAAATACAACCCTTTGTATTTACATCACATGTGTTTCCATTTTTATGTGTAGTCTTAATTATATTTATTTCACAAGTTATGTATTTGTAATTGTATTTACACAACTCCAAGCGTTCAAGTAATTTGAACTGCTTGTTTCTTTTTTCTCATTTCCTACATTTGTAATAATTTTTATATTTAATTTTTTACAAATATCCCATTCGGCAATAGTTTTTTCATCATATCTATCACCACCTTTAGTAAAAAAGCTAGGTTTTATTCTCTCTAGTGCTTCTATTACAGTAGAATCATTTTTAATTTCAAAAGGAATTACATAATCAACATTTTTAATAGATGAAACAATCAAACACCTTTGTTCTAGACTCATAAAAGCTTTGCCTTTTTTCTCTTCTAAAAAGCTATCGCCATTTACAATTACAACTAAAGTATCGCCGTATTTTTTTGATTCTTGAAAACATGAAATATGACCAAAATGAATTGGGTCAAAACCACCTGAGGTACAAATAATTGAACCTAAGTTAGCTTTGATTTTATCAAACTCATCAAAGCTTAAAATTTTCGCTAATTCTTCCATAATAATTTCACTTAAACATAAATAGAATCATCATCAAAGTGCTGTGTTGATACTTCAAATATTTCTGATTCTTCTGCAATTCCAATAATTTGATGTTTTGTTCCTTTTGGAATATCTAAAACATCTCCTTTGCTCATTTCTAATTCTTCTATTTGTTCATCTTTTGAAACAATTTTCACTAAAATTCTTCCTTCTTGAATATAAAAAGTTTCATCTTTTAATTTATGATAATGTAACGATGAAGATTTATTTGCTTTTATTACTAATATTTTTCCGCAATACTTATTAGAATTATGAAGCCAGATTTCACGTCCCCAACTTTTTTGCTTGATTTTTACAGGTTTACTTACTTGCATTAATCTCTTTACTAGAAGATTTATCTACATCTTCATCATAAATAGCTTCATCATTTACATTTTCTAATTCATCATAAACTTTATCAACTGAAGCTTTATACTCTTCATAAGTTTTATGTGACATTTGTCCTTTTTTTAACTCTTCTTCAAATCTTTCTTTTGTCATATATACTCTATTCATTTTTTCTTCCTATATTTATTTTAGCTATTTTGTTTTATTCTTTTGGGCAATCCACTGAGACATATATTTTGTACTTGCCATACTATGATGACGAAGCATTGAGCCTGTGAAGTTATTTATCCTATGCTCATTAATATTAGAATATACCTCATCAACTTTTTTTAATAAAGCTTTTCCTAATACTTTTTTATCATATTTTGCTTTTAATAAAATATGTGAGTTTTGTTTTGCTTCATTCCATTTATTTTCATCATTATATAATTCAACAGCTTTGTTTACAAACTCTTCTATATCATCACTTATAAATCCAGGCCATTTTTCATTTTCATACATGCCTTCACTTCCGACACTTGTTGTAGCACTTGGAGTTTGAGTAATCATTGCATCTAAAAGTTTTCCTTTTATTCCTGCACCAAATCTAATAGGGGCTAAACATACACGTGAGTTTTCTATAACTTCATAAGCATCATTGGCCCAACCTTTTACTAAAAATCCTGTTTTAGGATTATTTAAAGCTGTTGCTTTTTGTGGTGGGTATGAACCATAAATATGAAGTTGTGCTTTTGGAAGTTCTTTTCTTATCATTGGCCATATTTTTTGTAAATATAAAACTACATCCCAATTTGGAGCATGTCTAAAGTTTCCAATAGTCATAAAGTGTTCACGTTGCACGTATGATTTTGCAACTTTAGGAAGTGCTTCTAAATCTACCATAAAAGGTAAATGATGAAGTAAACTTTCATCAATTTTAAAAGTATCTTTTAATAATTGCATTTCAAAAGAAGAAATAATCAAAGAAATATCACATCTTAAAATTGCAGAGATTTCTCTTTTTGCTAAATCAGATGATAATAAATCAGCATTAGTCATATCTCTATTTTCTTTTAAAGCTTGGTGTCTTGCATTTCGTAAACATTGTAAGTCTTCAGTATCTAATATCTTTAAAGCCTTCGGACAATTTTTTTCAACTCTCCAAGCAAACTGCTCTTCCATCATAAATCTATCAAAAAGTACATGAGTTGGATTAAACTGTTTTACATACTCATCAAAGCTATCATCATTTAATTCAATAGAAGAGGAACTTATCCCCTCTTTTTCTAAATCAATCATATGAATTGAATGAGCACAAGGAGTACAAAACTCAACTTTATAGCCATCTTCTTTAAATAGTCTCATAATAGACATAATATGACTTCCAGCTGCTGAAGATTTTGGTTCAGGCCATACATAACCTATTACTAAAAGTTTTTTCATTTCATCCATTTTTTTATTTCTATACTTAAATCTTTTGGTACTTCAAGTGGAATATTATGACTAGTTCCTTCTCTACTTATTAGCTTTATATTATGCTTTAATGTTTTTAATTTTGCTATTGATTTGTGATTTAATAATCTGTCCTTATCACTATAATAAAACCATATAGGTAGATTCAGACCAACGCTTAGTCTAACTAGGTCTTCAAGTAAATCAACTCTATTAAATGTAGAAGTTAGTTGAGAAATAAAAGTCTCTTTTCCTAAATCCATAAACATATCTTGAATAGTAGTTATTAACTCAACATCATTTTGATTTTGTTTTTCTACTAAACTTACAGCTTTTTCATAAGCTAAGCCTTTAAAGCCCTCTTTTTCTATTACAGCAAACTTTTCTCTTCTTCTTTCAATCTCAGCTTCTTCAGAAGCTCCAGGAGTTGCTGCTACCATAAATATCTTATTTACTCTGTTTGGGTATGTAACAGCAAAATATGATGCGATATAACCTCCAAGAGAGAAACCTAATAAGTTTATTTTCTCTTCTTTAAAACTATCTTCTAACATATCAAGTACTTCATCAAAGTCACTACTATGAGGAATTGGAACATGTACTAATTCATACTCATCTAAAAAAGGTATGATTCTACTCCATAGTCTAACATCAGTCATAAGTCCGGGAATTAAATATATTTTTTCTTTCATACGCGTATAATATCTAAAGTTTTTTAATTTAATGGTTTATTAATTATGATTAGCTAACATATCAAATGAATAATAATTTACAAATGGTTTATACCTATCACAATGAAACAAAACACTCGCAACAAAGATACGCAAGGTCTTTAGGTTATATGGATTGGGCAACGCAACCAGATCCTTATCGAATATATTTAGATACAAAAACTACAAAACTACCATTATCTTTTGACAATAATACTTTAGAATACTCACAAATTTTTCAAAAGCCAAAAGATAAGTCATTATGTGCTCCTTTATGTATAGAAGCTATATCACAATTTTTTCAGTTCTCACTAGGACTTGCAGCTATTAAAGAATATGAAACACAATCTTGGGCTTTAAGATGTAATGCCTCAAGTGGTAACTTACAACCAAGTGAAGCATACATACTTTCAAATGACATTCAAGGCCTTGTTGATGGTTTACATCACTACTCTCCTAAAAATCACGAATTAGAACAACTATCCAGTGCAAAAGAACTTCCAATACCTAAAAACACTTTTTTAGTTTCTCTTTCTTCTATTGTTTGGAGAGAAGCTTGGAAATATGGTGAGCGGTCTTGGAGATATACACAACTAGATTGTGGGCATGCTTTAAAAGCTTTAGAAGTTTCTGCATCAATTTTAGGATGGAAAATAGAAGTATTAAATGTAAAAGATTCACAACTTGAAAAGTTTTTAGGTTTAGATCAAAAGCATAGATATATAAAAGAAGAGCGAGAATTAGCTGATATGTTAATACTTGTATCTTTTGATGATTCAAATATTGATACAAAAAATATAAACCTTGATGAAATACAAAGTAAGCTTCAAGAAGAATATGAAGGAAAAGCAAATCAACTTAGTCTTTCTTGGCACAAATGGGATATTTTAGAAAAAATTGAAGACTCAACACTTAGTGAAGATTTAGAAATTAAAGCTTTTACTAATACAAAATATGAAGAAAATCCACATAGACAGCCATCATTTACTGCAAAAGATGTCGTTTTAAAAAGACGTTCTGCTCAAGTTATGGATAAAGACGATTGTACTATTACTAAAAAAGAGTTTGAAACTATTATTGGATCTATTAAATCTCATGATTCATCTGTTCATTTAGTTATGTTTATACATAGTGTTGAAGAATTAGATGCTGGTCTTTATATATTAGTACGAAATAAAGAACATAAAGAACAATTACAAAGTTTATTAAAAGAAGAATTTCTTTGGGAAACAGTTGATACAAATTCAGGAGAATTATATAAATTAGAAGAGGGAAATTTCAAATTTTTAGCAAAAGCAATTTCATGTGACCAAGATATTGCAAGTCACGGAGCATTTTCTTTAGGAATGTTATGTGAGTTTATGAATCCACTTGAAAAACACGGACCTTCAAAATATAAACAATTATATTGGGAATGTGGAGCTATTGGACAACAGTTATATTTAGAAACAACATCATTACAATTATCAGCAACAGGAATTGGGTGTTTCTTAGATGATATATTACATGGAACAATTGGACTTAAAACAAATCACTTCCAATCGCTTTATCATTTTACAATTGGTCGAGGATTAGTTGATAGTAGATTAACTACAAAAGATCCATATACAAAAAGATAAGAGTTTTCTCTTATTTTTTTGTCATTAATCCTAACGCTCCAAACTTACCATTTTCATAATACCATTTATACTCTGCATTATTATTACTAGTTGTTGAAAGAGTTAAAATACCATTATCTACACATTTACTTCTACCATAAGTTATATTTTCTCTAAATTTTACTTGTGTTTTTGAAGAATCCAGAAGAGTTAAAATACCACCACAATTTAAAGAGGGATAAGAAACTGTATAATTATTGTTTTCGATATTTACTTTTACTGACCATGTTACATTATTATTGAATTGCTTAGCTTTTCCAGTCCAAGTTCCTTGAATATTCTTTGTTACTAAATTAACATTTTTAGTCGATATATAATTAGTTTTTGAACTTGCACATCCTGTTAAAGCTATGATAGCAGAAACTACAATTATAATATTTTTCATTTGTTTCCTTCTTTTACTTATTTAATAAATTATAGAAGAATATTCTTTAATTATTAATCTATAATTAGCTAGAATCACAAAAAACTCAGGAAATTATTAATGAATTCACGAAATCTATTTATATTTACACTCCTTATCATCATAGCAACTTATCTTTTTATATTTGGACAAGATAAAACAATAGAATTAATAAAGAATGAGTATTTATTTGTCTTAGCTTTGATTCCTATTACTTTATTACTATTATATTTTAAGATTAAACTCAAAGGAAAAGAGTTAATTGATTTTAATAAAAATAGTGCAATATCTTTGAAAAGTACTATTATGTTTTTTTTGATATTTCAAGTAATAGATTATATTAGTGAAGATGGTTTTATTGGAATGATTAGCTTATGGTTTTTATATTGGGTAATGGGTTTAATAGCCTACTTGTTAATGGAAACTATTAATTATTATAAGAATTACAAAGCTAGGTCTATTTAGACACTAGCTTTTTTATCAAATTCTTCTTGATATTTTCTCATACCTGCGTTTATTTCTGAGTATTGTTCTGCTGTAACATCTTCATCTTGTGACCATTTTACTTCGTCTATTCGACCACCATAAGATAAACCAAACTCTTCGATTGTTTTAGAAAACTCCTCTAAGTCATTACACCTTTGTGTTTTATCTATTACTGTGTCAGTTAAATCAATAAACCAATCATGTGGGTTTTGTCCATTACATTTTATTTTTGCTTCGAAAATTACGCTCATTAGATACCTTTGATTTTTATTTTTGCATTATAACAAATTTAATTTAAATTCACTAGATATATATTTCCACTATCAGTTGAAATATATATATCTGCATTTGGAGATTCAACTACATTTCTAATTCTTTCATTTAAATTATTAAAAAGTCTATTTTCTTTTATTACTTTATCGTTTTTATCTAAAACTATTTGATTTAGATGTTGGAGTTTTAAAGCTCCTGAAAATAAATTTCCTTTTAAATTTTTATATTTTTTTCCACTATATGAAATTAAAGAACTAGGTGCAATTGAAGGAATAAAAGCTTTAATACTGTCTACATAATTTTTATTACTACGATATTCTCCTACATACATTGGATTCCAGTACTCTTTTCCTTTTGAAACAATTGGCCAACCATAGTTAGCACCTTTTTTTATAACATTAATCTCATCACCACCTCTTGGTCCATGTTCATTTGAATATAGTTTTTTACTATTCATATCAAAAAAGAGCCCTTGTGGATTTCTATGCCCATAAGAATATATTTCATCTAAGGCATTAGCATTATTTACAAAAGGATTATCTTTTGGAATTGAACCATCAAGATTAAGTCTTAAAATAGAACCTGCATGAGTTTTTAAATCCTGACCATTATCTCTATTTCCTCTATCTCCAATTGAGAAAAACAAGTGCCCTTTATCATCAAAAGTTATTCTACTTCCAAAATGATGAGAAGCACTTGAGCTTGATTTTGTTACTAATAAATCTTTTACATCAACTAAACTATCAGCTTTTAGTTTTGCTCTTGCCAATGCAGTTGCCCCAAAACCATCTACATTTTTTGAATAAGTAAAATAAATCCAGCCATCTTTATTTTGAATATCAAGTAATCCACCCTGTCCTGAATATAAAACCTTTGGAACATTTTTAATATTTAATTTTTCATTTGTTTTTAAATTTATTAAAATTATCTTTCCATTTTTTTGTGAAATAAGTAATTTATTCTCATCTAAAAAAGTCATTCCCCATACAACTCCAAGGTTTGAGGCTATATTTGTAACTTGCATTTGTGCAAATATAGGGACAATAGTTAATAATATAAAAAATAGTGCTCGCATAATCTCTCCTAAAAATATTTAGTATATTATAACACTATAAAAAATTAATATACAATTTAATTTTAGAACAACATATGGATGAACATATTTTAGGATATACTGATATATAAATTTGAAGAAAGGAAATATTATGGCAAAAGGTAAAGACGTTCAAAAAGCTACAAAAACAGCTTCTACAAAATCATTAAAAGAAAAAAGAGCTGAGAAAAAAGCTAAGAAAAATTCTAAATAATAAAATTTAACTATTTTTTTAAAGGTGTCAGAAAATAATGTTAGTTATTCTGACATCAAAACTTATTTATTCGGAATCGGAACTTGAAGATTCTTCTTCTATTGCATCTTTTGCATCAGCATTTTTTAAAGCTTCTTTTTTCTTTCGTTTTTCTTCTTTTTTCTTTTGCTTTTCTAATTCACGTGCGCGTTTTTCATAATTATAATTAACTTTAGCCATTATCAATCCTGTTTTTTCTCAGTATAACAAAGCACCTAGACATTTGTACTTAAATATATAAACATTTATATAAAAAACTTATTTTAACTTTATAGGAAGTAATGATAAAAAGCTCAAAGCTTCAGGTAAAGAAAACTGTGCTTTTTGTAAATCATTACTTTTTGGATCAATCAGATAATTTCTAGATGTTTCAAAATTTGCTTTTTTCATATTATTACTTATAAAGACACTTTGCTCCAAACTACAATTATGAAAAACTGCACTTTCTAGATTACACTCTTCAAAACCTGTATCACTTATTAAAGAATCAATAAATTTCATTTTTCGTAAATCTAAAAGATGAAAAGAGTTTTGAGAAATATTACAAGTATCAAATTTTACATCAAAAGGTTCAACACATGAACTCCAAGAAATTCCTAAAAGTTTTGAATTTTCAAAATTCACATCATTAAAAGTACAGCTTTTTAATTTAGCAAGAGATAAATCACAATTTATAAAAGTACATTCAGTAAACTTACAATTATCAAAAACAGTTTTTGAAAAATCGCACTTGATAAATGTACAATTGTCAAAGTAAATTGCATCTAGATATTTATCTTTATATTCTGTAAATTCTTCTTCCCAATAATCATTTGTTTTAAACATGAAACTCTTTTTTTGTTAATTTTATCATATTTAAAATAAAAAAAAATCTAAAATTTTAAGTAAAAAAGTCCTATTTTTGGTATATTTTCAATAAAATTGATTAAATTAGTTCATTATTCTTGTATATTTAATGAAATTTAGTTAGAATAACGGTAATTGAAAGATGATTTAGAACTTCATTTATGGCATGCTTTATATTGATAACCTACAGTTGCAGTAAAATCACACCACAAGATAGATTCATAAGTTAGATTTTAGACAACAAACAAAAGGAAATAATATGGCATTAGTTAACGGAACAGTAAAATGGTTCAATAGTGAAAAAGGTTTTGGATTTATTGAGCAAGAAGATGGTGGAAAAGATGTATTCGTACACTTCAGAAACATTAATAATTCAGGATACGGAAGAGTATCTTTAGAAGACGGTCAAAAAGTTACTTTCGAAGTAACTGAAGGTGAAAAAGGTCTTCAAGCAGAAAACGTTACTCCTCAATAGTAACTTCTTCATTTATAAGCGGTTTCATCCGCTTATAAACTTTTTTAAAAAACAAACTACTTTTTAATGAAATTATTCAATTTTAAAAATCAATTTTCTTCACAACTATTAAATGAAACTGTTAATCATCCTAATATTGAAATAGGAGTATTCTCTTATTACTCAGGATATCATCACCAACACGATTTTGTAGAGTGTGCTAGATATTTACACGATAAAAGAAACGATGTTGATAAACTAATTATTGGCTCATATTGCTCAATTGGTTCTGGTGCTGTTTTCATGATGGCAGGAAATCAAGGACATAATAAAGAATGGCTTAGCACTTATCCTTTTTTCTTTCAAGCAAATATTTTTAAAGATGCAAAAAACGGTTTTGAAAAAGCAGGTAATACAGTAATAGAAAATGACGTTTGGATAGGCAGTGAAGCAATGATCATGCCAGGAGTTAAAATTGGAAATGGAGCAATTATAGCTGCAAGAGCAGTCGTAGTAAAAGATGTAGCACCATATACAGTTGTAGGAGGAAATCCAGCAACACTTATTAAGTCAAGATTTGAAAAAGAAGAAATAGAACAATTACTTAGAATGAAATGGTGGAATTGGAGCGAAGATAAAATAAAAGAGTGTATGCCTCTTATTTGTAGCAGCGAAATTTCAAAACTATTTGATTATTGGACTTTAAATAAAAATACTCTAAATTAAATTTTTAACTTACTTCTTACTAACTAAAATCCCCCCTAATACAATTAAAGAAATACCAATAAGCGTTAAAATATCAGGAAATAAATCACCTAACATTACTCCAAAACCTACTGCAAAAGGAATACTTGTATAACTTACAACTCCAATAATACTAGCAGGACTTAAGCCATAAGCTCTTGTTAAAAGCCATTGAGAAGCTGTTGATAAAACAGCCATTAAAACTATTAAAAGCCAAACAATTAAATCTGTATGAATAGAAAACTTTACATAAGGCGTAAACAAAAAAAGTAAAAAAGGAATTATCACACCAATTAACATAAAAGAAAGCATGATAACTCTTGCATCATAAATATCTTTTATTTTTTTTATTGTTGCATAAGCAGCAGCTGCAAA
>Ga0193962_1001222_pt1 | contig 12008 bp, 11 predicted proteins | sample FB_5_MG_FD_140335 | JGI IMG/M metagenome (GOLD analysis project Ga0193962, IMG submission 140335) | Microbial mat bacterial communities from the Broadkill River, Lewes, Delaware, United States - FB_5_MG | ecosystem: Environmental > Aquatic > Freshwater > River > Microbial mats | place: USA...
GAACAAGCGAATACGGCGAATACCTGGCATCGCCCCCACTTCATCAATCATCTGATACAGCATCTCACGATCATCTTCGAGCATCTGATAGTAAGTGGAGCGCAAAATCGTTTCGCTAAAATAATCAGCTTCATGGAGAGAGTTTTCTTGTGTAATTTGACGTTGAAAGCGCACGTTCACCACAACAGAAATAAACATCGTTATCAGCAATACCGCACTAATAACAGTCATAAATTTCACTAATAATGAGTGACGCAACGACATACAAAACCTTTAAACAAAAAAACTAACTTCAGCTATAAGAGCTACTAAGCGTATACAGACGAAGCATACTCACACACTTTACAAAATTGATCAACGGCTTCGTGCATAACGCGCCAGCAAAACGCCAGCAAAAACGAAGCACAATCCCACGCAAAAGAACAGATAACCAAAAGTCTTTGCATCGCCCCAACCAAACATCTCTACACCCTCCATAAAGGCGATAAGATAAACTCCCCACAAGGTTGCAACGCCACCAAGGACATTTAAAATTAAACCAATGACACCACATGAAATAGCATATTTCTTCACATTTAGCTCCTCAGCACACGCTTAAACGTTACGATGACCAATAAAAAAGGGAGCTGCCGAAGCAACTCCCCTTTTTATAGCATAATTTACTTCACTGTGCTTAGTGACTACCACCTATGATGGACATAGCCATAAGAACAAATAACACAACACCAATAGCAACTGCTACAAAACCAAATGTTTTCAGCAAGATGCCATAAAGTGGGCTAGAAGGTTTCTCTTTGTAGAACTTCTCAGTGATACCCATCTGCTCGTAACGCTTCCACTGATCACCACGCTCTTCAACAAATTCCTCTTTGTGCATTTCACCGTTGAAAATAACGAAGTCCATTGGGAACTTCTCTGGGCGAAGGTGAGTATTGAAAAAGTGAACAGAGAAAATAAATCCTGTTGCCAACAACGCCTCATCCGAGTGAACGATTGTTGCAACATTGAATACCCAGCCCGGTAGGAACAAACCGAAGAACTCAGGGAACCACAACATCAAACCAGAACCACCGATGGCAAACATACCCCAGAAGACAGCGATAAAGTCAAACTTTTCCCAGTAGTTCCAACGCTCAAATGTTGGCTTTGGACCCTTCCAGAGGAACCAGCGAACCATGCCAGTCACGTCTTTAATATCACGCAGTGTCGGCATCAACGAATCGGGACCGAACAGACGCTGCAACCACATTCCAGGAATATCTTTACGTAGGAAGAGGAAGTTGAAGCTCAGCACGAGAGCCATACCGAAGTAGACAAATGTAATACAAGCACCGATACGGTGACCGAAGGCTGCATTTGCAGTACCACCGAAGAAGTCCACCATCACTTGAGCCCAGTGCTGGCTGTAGAACTTCAGAGGCAGGCCGGTAAGAGCCAAGATCAAGAAACTGGTGATAACCAACAAGTGCATGAAAATATGGTAGTTTTCAAAACGCTTATAAACGCGATGACCATCTGGAATTTCGATGTGAGCTTTACCAGCAGCCAGAGCGGCCTTCTTCTCTTTGTTTTCGGCAAGACCACGAATCATCCATAGGATGGAGTGGAGCCAGAACACAGTAAACGTACCAACGAGCAACGATGTCATAGCCCAGAAGGTGATCGCAAGAATAGGATAATTGTCGAAGTCTGAGTGGTCGCCGTGAGAATAGAACTGGCTAAACAAGCGAGTTGAACCTTCGTGACATGCGCCACAGGTTTCAGCACGATTGTCGAGGTTTACCATCGAAGCAGGATTTGCTTCAGGGAAAATACCATGGCTACCGTGACAATCAGCACAGGTTGCTGTAATTTCAGGATAACCTAAGCTGTAGCTCTTTCCGTGATAACTTTCAATGTAAGTATGAACCGCACCACTGTAAACGTCGTTACGCTCCATCATCTCTTCATCACCGTGACAACCGATACAGGCGTCAGTACGGAACATGCGAGCATCTTTCACATCAGCAGTAGAAAGGCTCATGATCTCATGCAGACCGTGACAGTCAGCACATGAAGCACCATCTTCGTTGCCTGCAGCAACTGCCATACCGTGACTTGACTCGGCATAACCGTCCATTTCGTGACAGTTATTACAGCTATCAACAACTGACTGCTTTACATCAGCTGTAGGTGTGAGTGTATGAATTGAGGTGTGGCACTCTGCGCAGCCAACTTCATTTTCAGCATGGACACTATTAGCGTGTTCAGCAGCAACAGAATCATGGCAGCCTGCACAATCAACTGGCCCAGGAAGAACACCATCATCTACGTGAGCATCTAAATTATCAATACTGTGACAATCAAGACAACCGATCTCATTTTCACCATGAACAGAAGCCATGAACTCGTTCGTAACGATGACATCATCATGACACTCGAGGCAGGTTTCCATATCTGCCAGAACACTTTGAGCACCAGCAAACAGCAACAGTGCTGTCAATGTGCTCAATAACATCCAACGCGATACCTTTTTCACCATCAAAAAACTCCTTACTTCAGCAGATTGCTTGCGAGTGACCTCTCTTACAGTGGTCAACACGCTCGCGCAAAGAAATAAACCCGCACGTCTTCCTTTAAAACCGTGCGGTACTGTATATTTTGTCTATACAGTGCTACGCTTACTACCATGAACAGTGACCCAAGTCAATTAAACATTGTATACTGTCGACAATTATAAGAATGAAAATTATTACGTTAAAATGTAAATTTACAAAAAAATTCACACGAATTAAAATCGATCTAGTCCTCTAATTCAGCAACAAAGGCTGGCAAGGTTTTGCAGTGCCGCAAACGCCTAACCCAATGCTGAAGTGAAGGGTCGGCGAAACAAGACACCACCCCCTTCAGCTTGCCAAGAACTTGCTGATCACCACAAAACAGCTCCTCATAGACAACCAAAACCTGGTTAAGATAGACACAAGCGTCTCTTTTTTTCTGCGCAGCACTCACTTGAGCAGGCTCCTGCCCTCTCAGCCGTTTAAATATCAACGGATCGGCAATGGCCCCACGACCAATCATCAACCCCGCAGCACCACTTGTCTCAAGCAAATCCAAGCCCTGTTGAGCATTAACTACGTCGCCATTGGCGATAATTGGCAACGGCGTCGCGGCAACAACGCGCTGGGTAATTGAATGGTCGGCGTAACCTTCATATTTTTGCACCACCGTTCGAGGATGAAGAACTAAATAATCGACCCCTTCACCTTCGAACATCGGCAGCAATTCGAAAATCTGCTCAGGATTGTCGTATCCCGCTCGCAATTTAACCGAAAAACTTCCAGTTACGACTTTGCGCACAGCAGCCAAACATTCTGGCAACAATTCTGGGACACTAAGCATCGCACCACCAGTTTTACCAGAGGTGGTGCGGCCAAAGGGGCAACCCATATTTATGTTGATATGTTGAACACCTTGGTCCTGAACCATCAGTGCTGCCTCGGCGAGCGAGTTTGCAGTATGACCAATAAGCTGAACAACCAAAGGGGTATCGGAGATTTGCGCCGCGGATTCACGACGATCATTGCGGGAGATGCGATGATGAGTGGCCTGTTTTATCCGTAAGAACTCCGTAAAGAGAACATCAGGTCGACCAATTTGATGCTGAACCGCACGCATAGCACGATTGGTTAGCCCCTGCATCGGAGCTAACATGAGGGGAACATGCCCCTCAAGCCAAGGTAATTGCATAAAAACTTATCTTTTTAATCCGTTATGGAGCTTTCGCCGCGGCAAAGACTTCGAGAAAGGTGGTTAATTTTTCAGCCTGATCGGCATCGAGAGAATCGAATTCGACACCACTACGCGACATCCCATTTTCATCATCAACACAATGAACAACTTCACCACCAAGCTCAACGATATTGTCACCAAGACCGACACTTAACATAAGCCTTTGACCGATCGGCAACGGCACATGGGTTTGAATCAATAAACCGCGCTCGCTGGCATCAAGAGTACGGCCCATATTTTCAACCTCACCCTCTTCACATCCTGGCTGAGTGTAATATACAAAGTTCAACGTAGCAAATCGCTCACTTGATCGACGCTCTTTTATCTCCATATCAGCTCCTCAGTGTTTCGCTTGGCATTTCACCAAACACCAACACATACAAGATAATCAATTACTCAAAGGCCTTGGTTGCCATAATAATATACACAGGATTCCGCGCCTCAAACACTTTATAATCGGTATCGCTGTTCGTACGAGCGATATTAAGCGTCGAGACTTCCACACGGTAACCTGAATTCTCAAAATAGTCTGTTGCACCAACAAGGGTATCTAACGTTGTCGCAGTGATGACAACTCGTCCCTTGGGAGCAAGTCGGGCATCAACAGCTGACAAAATTTCCCAAAGGTTGCCACCACTTCCACCAATAAAAACTCGATCAGGATCGGGGATATCTTCGAGACAGACAGGCGCCTCACCCTGTACAGCACGTACATTACGCGACTGAAACGTATTCATGTTGCGCCGCAACAACTCTAAATATTCGTCATTGCGCTCAATCGCATAAATTCGGCCCTCAGGAAGTAAATAATCAGCTTCAATGCTTACAGAACCACTTCCAGCACCAATATCCCACAGGGTCATATCGCGACTTAATTGCAATTTGGCCAACGCAACCACTCGAACTTCTTCGCCAGTCATTTGCTTTTTCAGCGCAACAAATGAATCATCGCTTAAACCAAACGTGCGCTGTGAACCGCGAGCATCACCATCGTAGCACTTGATCAAAATCAACACATTGAGTTCAGCTGCGGAAACCTGTGGTAACTCTTGAATACTGGTTTGAACAATACGCTCTTGCTCACTACCGAGATTTTCACACAGATAGGCGGTATAGCCATCGCGCCCCCGTTGCAAAAGCTCCGTTGCAATGGCGGCAGGTGTATTGTTTTCATCAGTCAAAATCGCCGCTTTATTATTAGCCACCACACGATCAATAATATCTGCCATCGAACGACCTTCGGTGGAGATAAAAACGGCGTCGTCCCACGGTTCTTTAATCCGTGCAAAAGCAAACTGCACCGAGCTAACATTAGGAACAAACTCCAATTTATCTTTCGGCAGATTACGTAGCAGGCTGCGACCAATGCTAAAGAACAACGGGTCACCAGAGGTGAGTACCACCGTGACACCTTCATGTACTTTTACAATGGCAGATAGGTCATCATGATCTTTTATGATCACTTTTTTTGCGGGAAGCTCTGAGAACAGGTCAAGTAAACGTTTAGCACCATAAATCACCTGAGCTTGACGTACCAATGTCAACGCCCGAGCGCTAAAGCCCTCCTGCCCCTCTACTCCTGCACCCACAACATAGACGACACCCATATCAATAAACCCCTTTTTATTTATTAAAGCACACGTGCACTTTAACGACTTCAACACTCATCGTCAAGCTCTGTTGAAAACGATTCCACAGCAATTTCAATCCGTTCCCACACTTCGTCGCGCCCCTCTTTACTGTGTGCCGAGAACTGAACGAAGGCATCTTCAGGCAAACCAGTCGCTTTAAGAATCGGTTCGATCTGTTTCTTACGACGATTACGACTGACCTTATCAACTTTAGTGATGACAGGAATTGTCGGGATATTAAATTCCTCAAGCCAATCCAACATCTGCAAATCTTCATCACGCGGGACGCGGCGCACATCAAACAGCATCACCACCACACACAATGTTTCGCGCGTTTCTAAGTAGGTACGGATCATCGGTCCCCACTGTTTTTTCACTGCCATCGGTACTTTGGCAAAACCATAGCCAGGCAGGTCGACCAAATACAGTTCTTCATTCAAGTCAAAATAATTGATTAGTTGTGTTCGTCCAGGAGTCGATGATGTACGCACCAAACTTTTACGATTAACCAACACATTAAGCAGAGAACTTTTACCGACATTACTTCGACCAGCAAAAGCGATCTCAAGAGGGCCTGGATCAGGATAGTTACTGGGACGTGTGGCACTTTTTACAAAACTAGTGGATTTAATAATCACTGAAACACCTTTTATATAATACGTTTAGCGTCCCTGCTTATGACACCGTTTATAGTGATATAAACACTGATCCGCTTTTTTCAACAATTGATCGTGCGATACTACCTCAGGATCTGGCAACGAAGCAATGCCATAACTCAGCGAGGCACATAACTTACCGCCCTCAATGGTCATTGGCCGCTGGTGCAACAGTTGCGTCATCCGTTCAAGCAAAGCATTTGCTTTGGCCAAATCAGTTTCAGGTAGAATAAGGACAAATTCATCACCAGCAAAACGGGAGACCAGATCACTCGCTCGGCTAAACTCTTTCATCTGCCCAGCCAAGTACGTTAGAAGCTGATCGCCAACACCGTGCCCATAACGATCATTCACCTGTTTAAAATCATCAAGATCGATAAACACCACCGACAAGGGGGCACCATAACGAGAAGCGCGATCAAATTCACGGCGCAACGCCTGATCCATCACTCGACGGTTAGCCAAACCGGTTAACGGATCTAAGCTAGCCAAACCGTGCAATTTCTCATGGGCAGTGACATTTGACATACAAATGGACACCTTCAAAGCCAACCGCTGCAACAATACTGGGTTTAAATCGGGGGAAAAGCGACCGACATCACCATCTGCCTGATTCAAAGTTCCAACCAGTTCACCATCAACAAAAATCGGCGCAAGGGCTAACGAACGGACAGCCTGACACTGCTCTTTCGGCAACAAAGGTAGATAGAGATGGAGGTTCTCATTAACCCGAAACACCTCCTCATTATCTTCGACAAAACGTGCAATCAGCGAGCGATCAACACTTTGTACAACAGATTCAAGTTGACGGCCATAACGCTCACGCAACAGACATTCAACTTCGGTACCCTCAATGAGCGAAAACCACACGAAAGGGACAGCAAATACTTCAGAAATTTCATTCAAAAGTGTTTTAAAAAAATCCGCATAATTCAAGGTGGCTAAAATTTTCAGCTCAACCTGATAAAATTTTTCCGCCAATCGCTCGTTTTCACGAACCCGTTCAAAGAGGCTTTTATCATGGCGCATAACTCGTCCTTATTCCAGCATCACCAGTAACAGGTAACAATATGATTCAATGTGTAAGCTGATAAAATAAAACGAATACGCGTTAGAAGCAAGAGACTCAACAAACTAACGGTAAAAAACAGACGCAGCTTGAAGCTACCGCCCTTAGCTGCGCCTGCCCTATAATTGTCTCTAACTATGATTTAACTTTAACTTCAATCTGTTGCGGAGCTTTTTCGGCTGACTTAGGGATCGTTAAATTGAGAATACCATCCTTATATTCCGCTTCAATCTCTTCCGCCTTAACCGTCTTTGGTAGAGTAAAGCTACGAATAAACGAACCATACGAGCATTCGATGCGATGTTGCTTCTTATCCTCAGTGCGACTTTTTTTCTCCCCTTTAATTGTCAACACGCCATCCTCAATATTAACGCCAACATCTTCCTTATCAACACCAGGCAACTCGACCTTGACTAAAAAAGCCCCGTCATTTTCCTCAATATCGACAACGGGCATCCAATCACCCATCTCAAAGATTGAATCACGATTTTTAGCTGACGATTTCTGTGGCGAATGATTGTAACGATCAAGTAGATCTTCCATTTCACGGAATGGATCCCAAACTGATAATTTCATGACATTCCTCCCTACTCTTGTATACCCTATTAACCCACGTACCTCTTCACTAAAACGGCCTCGACACTGGAATCACCCCTTCCATAAACAGCAGGTAAAATACATAAAAACTTTATCACACTATTCGTCACCCGCAACCTTGACTACATAAAAATTATTCGCCAAAACAACCACTTCCAGTTGCCACAACAGCAATAATCATGTACGACTACAAAATGGAAACATGGCTACAGCAAATATTAATGTCGGTGATTCACAACCCAAGCTATTATTTTCTCATTGCAGCGATTGCCTGCGGCGAAGGGATTGCCTTCATCGGCTTGGTTATCCCCGGCAGCGTACTCTGTATCAGCATCGGTGTGCTCGCCGCCAACGGTCATGGTAACTTTTGGCTTAGCTGTTTTGCCGCCGGTATGGGTTCGATTATCGGCGACCTCCTCAGCTACCTGATCGGTAGTCGTGGCGGGCACCACCTCATCAATCGACTCCATTCGCCACGCACCCTAAAACTTATCCGTCGTGCTGAACTGTTTTTTGCCGCCCACGGTGGCAAAAGTCTCCTCCTCGCCCGATTTTTCGGCCCACTGCGCGGTTTTGTCCCCTTCATTGCGGGCGCACTTAGAACCTCTCCACGAGATATCCTGCTCTATTCAATCAGTGGGGGAATGATGTGGGGAGTTAGCTACCCTGCGTTGGGTTACTACGGTTGGTTAACGTGGCAACGATTTCAATCGTCGTCGAGTTCAATACTTGCGATAATTTCAATCGTAATTGCAGGAGGATTTTTATTTTGGTGGTGGCGGAAACAAACTAAAGAGAACTGAAAGTCAGTAAAAAAAATTAAACATTCTTCGCCCACAAACAACAAGTAGATGCTCTACGCCTTACCCCTTGTGAGAGCAACGGAAGCTCCATGTCTCTCAAATTCGACATATAGGGACATTCTTCCATTCATATCTCGCAAAACGTGATATAACAACAGCCACAATAGCCATACATCACAAATGCGTGACATAGGAGGAGAAGATGACCCGCAGTGGTAATTTCAAGCAAACAGCAACAGGGTACACAGCCTTTTACCCAACAAACCTACCTCCTCAACCGCTAATCACCCTTGACGGTGACCTACAGTTATTACTTTCAAAGGCTGATCGAGCATTGGGAGGATTGAATGTTGTCGTTACCATTTTACCGAATCCAGACCTTTTTGTCGGTATGTTCATTCAAAAAGAAGCACTTCTTAGTTCACAAATTGAAGGGACACAATCATCACTTGTTGATATTCTTGGTGCCGATGAGAATCATGAACCCACAGCTGATGTTGGCGAGGTTGTCAATTATGTCAAAGCTATGCGCCACGGCTTGAAACGGCTCAATATCGATGATTTTCCCATGTCGCTTCGATTGCTACGTGAAATTCACGGGATATTAATGCAACAAGTACGAGGGGGTAAGCCCAACCTTACTCCGGGTGAGTTTCGTACAATGCAAAACTGGATAGGTGGTAGCAACCCTAGCAATGCCCGCTTTGTTCCGCCACCAGCAGATGTGATCACTGAATTGCTTAATGCCTTTGAATCATACCTGCATGAAGATGATGACCTTCCTCCGCTTGTTCGCTGTGCACTCATCCACTATCAGTTTGAAACCATCCATCCTTTTAACGATGGCAATGGCCGTATCGGCCGTTTACTCATTGCATTGTATCTGGTCTGGCAAGGGGTACTGGAAGAGCCAATGCTCTACTTGAGTGCATACCTCAAAGCTCATCAACAAGAATACTACGACCGCCTTACCCAAGTAAGGAAAAGTGGCAACTATGAGGCTTGGATTCGCTTCTTTTTGGAAGGAGTATGTGAAGTCTCACATATGGTGTTGGAAACAACAAAACGTGTTCAAGCACTAGAACGAACCGATTCAGATCGACTAATTTCTGAAGGAGAGGGCTCACATGGGGTTTCTTTACTAAGGGCATTACTATTGCAGCCAGTAGTTATGGCGAAAGATGTCGCTAACATTGTTGACGTTGGCTATACCAAGGCTAATTCTTTGATTGCAACCTGCGAAAGACTTGGAATTTTGAAGCAGATCAGTAAAGGGAAAAGAAATAGGCGGTTTATTTACCAGAGCTATGTTGACATTCTTGCGGAAGGTACAGAGTTGAGTAGTGATTAAAAAGCATCGGCAACGACTGCTTTAAAAAGTTTAAACACCTTCATTGATATTTTTATTTGATATTAAAATCAACAGTATTCTACGCTTCTCGCAATTTGTAAAAGGGTTCAAGATTATGAATTGATTCGACACAATGAAAGGTTACCCAAACGTGCCTACAACGCCTACATATAACCCTGCCAAGAGAACAGTATTGCAGGGTTCTAAAATAATTCCCAAAGATACTAGCTTGGTATGGTTTTATTTGACGTTGACTCCAGCCGCTTAAGTAAAGTGTCAATATCCTGTGTCTGACTTACAGTAATTCTGATTTGATTGAGAAGATCATCCATTATTGCAACCGCACGCTTACGTGCCCGATTAGACGATGTTGTTAGTCGTGGCAAATCAAAAATTGACTCTCTAAAACTAGACATAGATTCAGAAGAACCGATTAATGCTGCCAGATACTGCTGCACTCCTGACCTAGCGATTGTGATACCTTCGAGATCTTCACTTAAGTCACATTCTGACATCATTGCAATATTACCAAAAGCATCCATTGCAGTAGTACTTTGTTTGTTAAATTCCTTAATTTCGACAGACATGCGCGTTACAAATATTTCAAGGTCATCTGCCATTTTATTTGATATGCGTTTTGCCGCCTTTATATTCGGACCGCCTTCACTCGACTTCTTGGCTTCTTCTGTCCTTTGTGTAAACTTCAAACCTAAATCATTTGTGGCGTGCGTCATTCGTTCAACTATATTACCTACTTCTCCCATAGATTCAGTTGCCAGTTCAACCAGTTCGATTATTCCAACTTCATCAGATTCTAGTTCTAGTGTTGCTAAATTGCAAAGTGGATTCTCTATTACTACGGGTTTCAACTCAGTTTCTTCGCAACCCAGCACCGACAATGCCGGTGCTGGAGCGTTTACATCTAACCAGTCTTGAACAACTGTGCTTAGATGGATCCTCACAGCTGATTCGAATTGTTCTGTTAATTCAAAACTACGATAAAGACCACCATGATCGTTTGCTATTTTTTTCTTAAAGTTCAGAACTTTCTCTAATTGTGAAGGATCAATTTTGCTTGGTGGAATACCTGCATCTTTAAAATAAAACATAATCTGGATGCGGTTTGTTGAATCAGACAATCTCGAATATGCTCGATTGTACTCTTCTTCAGTGCCAGACTCAGCTCGTTCGGTTGGCGAACCAAATCTGCCCCACATAATTCCTATAAAGATATCGTACTCATCCCCAATTTGCTTATTGATAACATCTTGTGCTCCAGCTCCAAAAGCTGGATGAGTGCTGGTCTCCCACTTCAATAATTCTAGTGTAACGCAATTACGCGAACCCCATGTATTGTTGAACTCTGTCACAACGCGTGATAGTGAAGCGCGCTCTTCAGATACATCGCTGGGGGAAGCAACAAAAACTTGTAAAATCGTATGGGTCTTTGCCATTTAATCTCCAGTGAAGTGAGGATAGTCTTCAGAGAAATGATATTTTATTACATGAATTATTCGCCAATATTATTGTCAGAGGACTCATTACTTTCTGAATCCATTACCGCTTTCTTTGGCTTTGGCGGAGGGGCTTGCCATGGCACTATATGCTGGCCTACTGTTTCATAAAACTTAGTTACACACGATACAATTTCGGGAACGAAATTTCTCCTTTGCGTAAATTTACCACCTAAATCAGAAACTATTTTAATTTCAAAAGAACGAGGTATCGCCCCGTTGCGATCACCAACCAACGTGCTTGCGTCTTCACGAATACTGCTAAGTTCTGCATCGGTGTCCTGCGCCCGACTAGGCCATTTAGCAACGATTCTCACGCTGCCATTCTCTGCCTTCGCAAGTTGCCGTAAAAGCCATGTAACTGTTGCTGAAGCGCGTTTCTTATCGCGTGGGGCTTCTATTGCCATAGAAACAGTTACCGAGCGATTTTTGAGATCTGCCTCAACGCTAATAGGTGATGCTGCATCAGGAACATTAAGTCGACTTTGAAGTGCTCCAGTGGAGATGAATAAACTTTTCATCGATTCAGCACGTTGGTTCGGATTTGCACGTTCCTTAGCACTTAAGACAGTTGTTACATTGGTTTCAAGTTCTCTGCTCATAAGTAATGCTGTGC
>Ga0193962_1001224_pt1 | contig 11998 bp, 16 predicted proteins | sample FB_5_MG_FD_140335 | JGI IMG/M metagenome (GOLD analysis project Ga0193962, IMG submission 140335) | Microbial mat bacterial communities from the Broadkill River, Lewes, Delaware, United States - FB_5_MG | ecosystem: Environmental > Aquatic > Freshwater > River > Microbial mats | place: USA...
TTCTATAAAATCTGTTGAAAATGTATATAAAATTGTAAAAAAGATTACAGAAGAAATAAATAGATAAGAAATTATCTATTTATTTTTAGCCTTATTTATCTCTGTAGTATATTTATATACCATGTAGTCATAAATTATACTAATTACCGTAAAATAGGTAAATTAATTATAAATCATCTTTAAAAATACATATATTTAATAGTTTTATTAATTTATTTGTCACTTTATTTGTCACCTTTTTCTAATTTAATTGATTTATTTATTAATATATAAATTACTTATTATAATTTCATCGTTATTTATTTTTTTATAATAATCTAAAAGTAACTCATTTTGTAATCTGTAATTATTTTTGTATTCTTTTTTTAAATCAATTATCATATTATATATTAAATTATGTTTGTAAATATTTATTTTCCCTTTTTCATATTCTTTTTCATTAAAGAAATTATAAAAATAGTTTAAGCTAGCAATTTTATTTAATTCAAAAAGTATATCTTTAGTATCATCATTTATATTAAATAAATCTTCTAAATTTTCAATCGTATATTTTTGATTTAATATACTAGCAATATTTTGAATCATAAAATCAATTGTATTATCACTAAAATTTGTTGTTAAAAATTTAAATATTATGTAAAGTGGATTATTATCTAATATCTCATTTAATATATCTTCATCAGGATATAAAGATAAATGTTCAAATTCATAAAAATCACGTGAAGCTAGTTTATCAAGATAAAAATATAAATTAAACAATGATTTATTAATCATAAATTCATCTAAATCTTTTTTTAAATCATTCTCTTTATCAAATAAAATATATTTTAATTCTTCATTTGAGAATTTATCAATATACATAACAATAGGTCTTTTTTCTTTTTTCCAGTTGTAAAATGTTGCAGGTGTAAAACCGAATAGTTTACAAATTATTTCTTCTCTTTTCATTTAATCTCTCTTTATAAAATATCTAACTCTAATAATTATAGTAAAAAATGCACTTTTTTTCAAATATCTTAGTTACACTCTAAATATTAAGTTTTTATTAAGAACTATAAAACTATAATAATTTTAGTTAATTTGTTTATTTTATATATTTTTAATTACAAAACTATAACTATAATAGTTTATTAATAAAAATACTTCTTAACAATTAAGTGATTATTAAATCTATTTTCAAATAAATTTAATAGTGAGTTATATAGTTAAATATGAAGTTTCTTAATCTACAAAAATAATTTATATTCTCGCTCGGTAACAGTGTTTAATATACTGTTATCGTTATTTCAATTGTGTAAATTAAAAAACAAAAGGAGTCAATAAAACTTTCTATTAAGTCTATTATTAACTAATAGATTTACTAGTGAGTCATATTAAGTGATTCACTCGGTTAGAGCACTTTACCCCGCTCTGATCGTTATTTTAATGGGGTAAATTAAAAAATTGGGAAAAAAAATGAGAAATTATCTACTAATCGGGCAAATTAAAGGTGCTAAGATTTCAACTAGAAAAGATAAAGCAACACAACAAACAATCTCAAATACTGAAGTTATCGTTCAGTATGAAGATTACGATAAAAACGGTGATTTAGTACTAGATACTGACACTTTACAATTTTCAGTTGAAGATTTAGAAAAATTTAAATCTAATTTAAACAAATTTATTGTTGTTAATTACATTTTTTTAGCAACAAAAACTGGTACTTATATGTTTCAAGATGAAAACATGAATTATCATTTATATGACACTAATCCTTTGATTGTTCAAAATAAAGATATTAAAAAAGCAAGTTAGAGATTAATTTCTCTTTCATGCATTTAATTTTATTTAATTGAGTACATTTTGACGTCATGTGTATTCAACAAAATAAAAAAAAGGTAAGAAAATGTTCAAAAAACTAGGAAAAAAGGCAAAAGCTTTAGGTGTTGTAGCTTCAACTACTGTTATTACATCAGTTGCAAGTGCTGATGTTGCATTTGACGCAACAACGAAAACTTTAAGTGGAGATATTGATATGTCTGCATACTATTCTGCAATCCCAATCGTTATTTCGGTTATTTCTGCGGGAATTGTTGTATCAATTATGTTAAAAATGTTTGGTAAATCAAAAAGTGCTTAAGCAACATTCTATTAGTAGTGTTCTTAAACACTACTAATAATTAATAAAAAGGTTTAAATATGTTTACTTCTCAAACTTCTATTATTATTTCTTCAATTTTTGCAATTGTAATTATTTTTAAATTTTTTGTTTTAGCAATTGAATTATCTATTAAAGTTTTAAAAAAGGTTTAAAAATGAAATCAATAATTTTCTACTTATTAATATTTATTTCAATCTCAAATGCTGATTCTATTTATAATTCAAAATGTGTTAAACATTTTTATATTGAGAATGAATCATTAACAATTGAATACAGTAATAATACAGATTTAACAGTTATTCCAGTTGATGTTGAAACATACACTCTATTAAATGAAAATAGCGGACTTTGGTCTTATGATTCAGAATTAGATAGATGTGAATCATCACTATATAAAAATCATGGTTTAACAGAAATGCAATTTAATTTTTTATCTGCTCTTGTTGGATTATTATCTGGTTTCTTAATCTCTTTTATAATTTCGAAAAGGTTTTAAAATGGAATTTGCAATTATAGAACTTACAAATAATCAAGCATTAAATTACTTTTTTTCGTTCCCAATCTGGGTTATGTTTACATCAATTTCATTTATCGCAATATTTGATTTAATTAAGAAAGCTTTTTAATGTCTAAATTAATACTTTTATTTTTAACAATTTTATCTTTTTCAAATTCAGCAGTTATATACAAAGAATCTACATATACACCTATTCTAGAAATTACAGATAGTAATTATTGTTATTCTCGAAGAGCATATTTAAATGATATTATAACTTCCAATGGTTCTGCTTATTCGACTTATTACTGCGGTGATTTAAATATTACTACTGCATCTGCAACCATTACAAAAAGATATACTTGTTCACAATTCGTAAATGATGACAATTTTGCATCAACACAAACTAAAAGAAAAAGTTGGATAATTGAAAAAAAGTTATGTAGTGAAGTTGATCAAGAATTTGATGAAGATGGCAATCCAATTGTTTTTGTTGATGGTATCCCTTTCGATAAAACTTTTATTGATAATGCTTTATATTATGATCCTTACAATGATATTTTAGAATGTAATACTTCTTATTATAATGTTAATAATTCTTCATGTTTAAAGCCTGATTATAATGTTAGAAATTTAGCTGATTTAATGATTAAAGCTGAAAAAATTGTAGAATCTGATTCAAATTATACATCTTTTAGTGTAATTGCTGATTCAATCACTTATAAAAACAATGACGAATCACAAGGAATTGAAAGTGCTAACGTAAGTTTTGAAACATCTGACGGTTCTGTTAATATTGCTGTAGTTACTTTATCAGAAGATGATCCACTTTATACAGTTAATGAAGATAAAACAATAACTTCAACTGAATATACAGCAACTGATACTAGTACAGATAATACAAGTACTTCAAATTCTACTACAGATTCTTCAACTGAACAAATTGTAACTGCTCTTGATAAATTAGCAACTAAAGATGATGTTCAAGATGTTGTTGATAATACAGCTGTAACAAATTTATATATAAAACAAAGTAACGAGCATTTATCTGAAATAGAAAAATATCAAAATGCTATTTATACTACTTTAAATCCTTCTGATTCTGATATTGAAGCCGTAAAACCTGTTAATCCTCTTGAAAATGTTGATGTTCAATTTGATGAAGATTTTATTCCACAAATTCAAGAATTTATTACTAATGCTTTTGATAATTTTACAACTTTAAAAGATACATATGAAGAAAAATACGATTTTATATCTGAAAATGGTTTTACGTTTGATTATAACCATCAATTATATGATACGTGTGCTTTAAATAATGATTTAGAAATTTTTAATCAAACAATTGAATTTAATATTGATGTATGTGAACTAATGTCAAATGTTAATATTCCTGATTCTGATTACAACGCTTTAAATTTTTTTCATATTATTTTTTACAATTTTTTCTATTTTATTATTCTAATTGCAATTATTCGTTTTGCAATATTAATTCTAAGTTTAAGGTTTAACTAATGGCACAATTAATCTCATTTTTCTTAACGGGTGGAGTAGTATTAAAATTTTTTTCATATATCGGAAAAATTATATTTGTAAAAGGTTTAATATTACCTTTCCAATTCGCTGTGTTAGGTTTTGTTATCGTAACTAGAATAGCTATTGTTTCAATGTTGTTTGTATTTGCAATTAAAATATTTAATTCTATGCATGAGCTATTTGATAAATTTAATAATATGAATATTGTTGATTCAACTATTTATGAAGTACCTTTTAAATTATTATATAACTTTGGTTTCTTTTCAGCACTTCAAGAGCATTTACCTTTGATTTCTCTATGTATTTTAACTTATTTTTTAGTCGTGTTATCTCGTTTAACACTTGATACATTTAGATTAATTGCAGATGAATTGTTTAAAATCGGATTATTAACTACTAATTAATAAAAAAAGGGGTAAAAATAAATGTCTGCATATGCTTATATAGGTCTTCAAGGTTCAGGAAAAACATTAAAAGCAGTAAATACTCTATATGATAATTTCATTAATCCTAAAACTAAAGATAAATCTGATTATGATTATGCTCTTACAAACATTAATGAATTTGATTTTAGTAAATCAGATAAAATTAATAAACTTGATTTTGAAATATTATACTCTCAACTTGTACAACTATACGAATTAAGTGTGAATCAACAATGTACAGATACACAACTCAATGAAAAAGCAAAAGAGTTTAATCTCTTTAATTGTTTAATAGTTGTAGATGAAGCACCCCATTATCTTACAAAAGAAAAAGATACAGTTCTTCTTTGGTGGATTGAATATCATAGACATATGTATCAAGATATAATCCTAATAACACCAAATAAAGCAAGATTTAGAACTGAATACAGAAATTCTATTCACTATTTCGTTAAATCTGTTAGTGCAAAATACAGAATTAGAAAAGATGTTTATAAATATGCAGTATTTTCAAACTACTCAATGAATAAAGATGATTTTGAGCATTTTGAAAATTTCAAAGTTAGAAAAGAACTATTCTCTTTATATCAAAGTGGAAAATCAATCAATGGTACACCAATTTTTTATAAAATCTTACCTATTTTAGTTTTATTATTAATATTTTTAATAGTTTATTTTTATAGTTTTTTAACACAATTTTCATCAGATAATGAAGTTGAAGAAATTAAAACAGTTGAGTTAGTAAATGAGAAAAAGACTAATCAAATATCTAATAATCAAAATGTAAAAAAAATATCAAATAATGAAGAACAAAAAGAATCAATAAATTCAATTATTAGTTTTAAAAATGAATCATTATTTAAATTAAAATGTAAAAATGATATGTGTTATATAAATATTGAAGATACTTTATATGAACTACCTTTTATATATGTTGATAATTTAATTTCTTCATTAGATCCTAAAAAATTATTTATAAAACAATCAAAAATATTTACTACTTTTTATATTACAACAAATTCAGATTATTTCGATTTCATAATTAAAAAATCAAAAGGAGTTAAAAATGACAAAGAAAATAATAGTTTACTTAATTTTGGTAAGTAATTTAGTTTTAAACGCTGAAACTTTAAATATGAATCTTGTAACATTTGCAACATATACAAGTCAAGCTAATAACATTAATATCTTAATTGATGAAGATTTAAAAAATGAAAATATTGTATTTATTGTAAATCAAGATGAACCTTATTTATTATCTGCATTTAGGAAAGCTGTAACTTTACGTGGTCTTGATTTGGTTAGAACAGAAGAATTTTATTACGTTCAAAGAAAAGATATTTATCAAGAGACACCTAAATATAGAGCAATAAAATTAAATTTTGTTAAATTTGACGATATAGCTAATTTTTTAGAAGTATATGAAAAAGATGTAAAATTTGAATTTATAAAAACTTCTAAAATATTACTTGTAAAGAGTAATGAAAAAGATTTTAAATCAATTTATGAAGTAATTAAAACAATTGATATTTTACCATCACAACTTAAATTAAGAGTTACTATAATTGATACGAACTTAGACAGTTTAAAAGAATTTGGTACTGATTCATCAGCATTAAATTTATCAAATAATACTAACTTATTTTTTAATCTTGTTTCATATCCTTTTACTGTTAAAAATACATTATCCTCAAATGAATCAAAGGGATTCTATGCTTTCTTAAGACTCTTAAATGAAAAAGGTACTAGTGAATTTATTTCTAACCCTACTTTAACTTTAAGTGATGAAAAAGAAACAGAATTTAATGTAGTAGATAATGTTCCATATATTACAGGTACTACAACTATTGACGAAGATAATACTAAAACTACAAGCAGTTATGAATATAAAGATATAGGTACTCAAATAAAAGTACTTCCGCATATTTACTCAAATGATAATGTTTATTTAGATCTTGAATTAAATGTTTCCAATATCTTAAATAATATTGATAATCTTCCAACTACTTCTAAAAAATACGTTAAACAATCATTTCATTTAAAAGTCGGTCATTTATTTGTATTAACTGGAATCAATAAAAAAGAACTTTTACACAATATTTCTAAAGTACCTATTCTTTCAGAAATCCCATATCTAGGTAATTTATTTAAATTGGAAACTAATCAAGAAAATAAATCAAACTTAACTATTGTCTTTGAACTTGTTAAAGAAGCTGACTATAAAACAGATGATTTCAAAATCTTAATAAGTGAAAATGAATATAGACAAAGATTAGAAAAAAAATAAATATAAGGAGTAAATATTATGGATAATGAATTTGATGTTATTTTAAAACGATTTAGGAATTTAGGTGTTTGTATGCTTTATAGTGTAATTGCAATTTGGTTTAGTATATATATTTATGCAATTTATTCTATGCCTAATTAAAAATGTTCAAAAAAAGTAAATAGACATTTTTAGCGTAGATTTATTGAATAAGCTAATAATACTTAACGCTAAAAATGGCTTTAGAGTTCGTAGAAATGTAGTTTTTTAGTGTCACTATGACGAACTCTATTTAAGCAGCAAAGATACTAAAAAAGAGAAAGAAACAAATTTTTATTTTTCCTTTGAGCGTGAGCGAAAAGGGAAAATAAAAGTTTGTCTTGACTATCTATTACAAACTTTCGTCAAATTAAAAAAGGACACAAAAATGTATGGAATTACAAAAGAAAATAGAAAATATCTTTTAGAAAAAATTAAAAGAGAAAAAGAGTTTTTAAACTCAAATTATTTTTTAATTGGTTCAGATAAAATTAAAATGTCTGATTTAGTAAAAAATGCTTATCATAATTCAGATAGATATATTGCAGAAGTAAATCATAGAGTTTACAGTCTTTTTCATCATGCAAATAATAAAGGTCTAAAAAATATCTTTGGAACTATTACTTTACCAAGTGAATATCATAGATTAATTTCTAATAAATACTATAATCCTAAATATTGCAATAAACACTTAATTGAAGATATTGATAGACTTTATTGTCCTTACACAAAAAAAGAACAATTTGACTATGATAAATACAGTCCTAAAAGTGGTACAAAAGAACTTTCTAAAATGTTTAAACAAATTTTAGATTTAAGAGCATATAGAAATATAGATAAAGAAGATAAGTGTTATTTTAGAGTTTATGAGCCACACGGCGATGGTACTCCTCACTTACATTTTTCTATGTTTGTACCTGAAGATCAAGTAGAAAACTTAGCTGAAAGATTTAAAAAACATTTTGCAGATAAATATCCTGGTCTTGAAGTTGATTTTCAAACTGATATAAAAAATCCTATCGCTTATTTAATGAAATACATTTTAAAAACATTTGATGATTTAAGAGGAAATGAAGATAATATAACTGATTTATCACTTTGGTATAAAGCACATAAAATTACAAGATTTTATACTTCTAAAACTCTTGTAAGTCTTGAAATATATAGAAAATTGAATGGTAGATATAATCTATTAGAGTTAACTCACATGTATAAAAATAGAGAATTATCTGTTTTACTAGATATTGATACAAACAAAGTAGTTTCAATCTATGATTCAATAGGTAGAATTTACAATAAAAAAGATATAAAAATTAATTTAAAGAAAAAAGAAAAATCATATACTTTAGATGAACTAGCAGAACATATTATTTCTAAAAATGAAATTTATAAAGAAGATAGAAAATTAGAACTAGAAGAATATTTATCTAATATCAAAATTGAGCCTAAAATAGTTATAGATGATAAACCATTTATTTTAAAAAATAAAAAATTAACTCCTATTTCTATTAAAAAACCAGTTAAACACTTATCTGATTTACAATTATGTCAATTATATATTAAATTAGATACTGCTGATATAGATACAATTAATTATGCTGAATATGGTTTAGTAAAAAATGAAATGATCAATAGAGATTTATTACAAGATTTACTTATTCCAATCAATAATTATATATTACCAGACATGACTAGAAAAATAAAAAGATTTAGATTCTTTGAATCAAATAATTATGATTTAAATTTACCATTTACAAATAATTTAAATATCTACAAGGATTAAAAAATGACTATTGAAGCACAACTTAAATTGTTAGATGAAAAATTAAATAATATAGCTGAATTAATGCAATTATCAATTAATTCATTAAGTACAAGAAAAGCTGTTTCACAATTTTTAAATAAAACTGAAAAAACTATTGATAACTATATTAAGAATAATACATTTATAAAAAATAAGCATTATATAATTAATGAAAATGGGAAAATAGAGTTTTTACCAATTGGAATTATAGAATTTAAAAAAATTCCTAATTATAAAATAAAAGTAGAAGATAAAATCAATATTCAAAATGATAAACCACTTAAATTAAGTGAAGTATCTTCAAGAATATTAAAAGATATTCTATGAGCATTATTAAATTTGTTTATGATGATGTAAAAATCATTATAAGAGAGAGAAACAATAATTACTATCTTGATTTTAAACATAATGATAAAAGAATAAGAAAAAGTACTGGATTAAAAGTAAATGATTCTAACTTACAAGAATTAAAACTTACTATTATTCCAGAACTGATTAAAGCTCTTAGTGGTAATAAAGAAATTGAATATTTTAAAAAAGATATTTTATTAGATGATTTTGCAACTAAATTTTTCAATCTTTATCAATCAACTGTTAGAACTCATATTTATAAAGCCAATAAACAAATTTATCAAGCACAAATTAAATCTATATTCAAAGATTATCCATTAGTTAACATTAAACCTTTTCACTTAGAGGAATGGCAAAACAATTTAATTAATAAATATAGTATTCATACAGTAATTAGATATAGGTCTATTTTCAATATTATTCTTGATAAAGCTTTCAATAATGATATTATAAAAATTAATCCATTCTCTAAAGTTAAATATCCCTCTACTATCAAAAAAGATTTTAAAAAATTAAATCAATTAGAAGATGAAGAAATTTATCCATTTAATAAAGATGAAATACTACAGATTTTAAATAATTGTGATAAAAATTTGTATTATGTTATTTATATTATGCTTACTACTGGTATGCGTCAAGGAGAAATTATCTCTTTAACATGGAAAGATATAGATTTTGATAAAAAAAGAATTGCAGTTGATAAAACAACTTATAGAGGTGTAGTTGGAAATGTTAAAACTCAATCATCTGTTAGATATGTTGATATTATTCCAGTTCTAGAAATTAAATTAAAAGAATTACAACAATTAAATATATCTGATACTTACTTGTTTATATCCAACTATAAAAAGCCCTATTTCTCTCATATTATATTTACAAGAAGATTTAAAAGTCTATTAGAAAAACTAAATATAAAAGATAGAAGTATGTATAACTTAAGACACACATTCGCTAGTAATATGATTACAGAGGGTTTTAATATTCTATGGGTTTCAAGAATGTTAGGTCATAAAGATATAAGTATTACAATGAAAGTTTATTCTAGATTTATAGTTGAAGATGATAAAAAAAGGATAGAATTACTTATAAATATTTCTCCAAATTTTATAATTTTTAATTAAAAAATATAAATTGAGTCATTTTTGAGACAATTATATAATATAATAACAGAAATATAGGAGAAAAAATGTATAAATCAGAAATAGAAAAGAGACTAAATAAAGTAGATTATAGAAGGTTACCTAATTTATTAGATATAGATAATACATTTGACAATATCACAGATGAAGAACATTATATTAACATGCTTAGTATTGCTGATACTTGCGGCATAAAATATATATCATTTTATAAACTTAATGATAATCAAAATATTACTGATATTATCAATACATTAGAAGAAATTAATTACACTCCCAATTTACCATATATTAATGGACAAGAAGGACTCTCTATTGCCAAAATTTCTAAAAACCATAATGACTTTGATATACTAACTAATTTTTATCAAATAAATGAAGTTTGGGTTAAATCTGATGATGGTAGAAGTCAAACATTAGAGACTATACAAGAAAGAAGAGTAGTACATATTTCTTATGATTCTAATTCTTCTATTTTAGTAGTAAGTATTGATCCTATTGGATTAGGTGCAAGTATTTCAGAAAGACTTACTTTATCTTTAGAGCAAACATTCAATTTATATAATATTGATTTTAATCAATATTTTACTATTCTTGAATTAGAAACTACTATTTATGATAAAATTGATATTCAAGAATTTAGACCACATAAAATCATTAATAAAGATGAAATAAGAAATATTGAATTCTTATCTGAAGCAAAAAATCCAACTGATAGTCTTGTAGATCAAGATTGTTATATAAGAATGAGAAGTAATCAATTAGATTTAAATAGAATGAAATTAAAAAATGATTTATCTAATATGTCAATTGAGCTTTTTGGTAAAGATATTATTAGAATTTGGAATAAATCAAATTGGGAGCAATTAGATGAATTTAAAAGAAGCTTTGTCACAGTATTGTAGTGAAAATAACTTACAAGATATACAATGTGTTATTCATATTGCCTTATTAAATTATGTATCAAACTTAACTAAAAGTAAAAGTGAAACTATAAATATTTCACCAATAATTTTAGATAGCTTTATTGATATAGGAATTGAAAAGGTTAAAGAATTGTTTCAGTTTATATCTAAAAATACAGAATACATAGATATATATTATGAATTTAAATGTAAAGAAAAAGATGGTTTTTCATTTTCAATTTTAGATAAAGATATTGAAGATAAAAATTATATTGAAATGAATGAAGGTTGTTCAACTTGTGAAGAATATCATAAATATACATTAGATGAAAAAGATAGCTATATAGTTTCTTATTTAGGATATAGAGAAAAAATATCTAAAGAATTATCTTTAAGCGATACTAGTATCACAAACTATATGGTTTTAAATACAAATGAAGATAATTTTGAAAAATTAGCAAAAATAATTGTTTCTAATTTAAGAGTTAATAAGAGTGAAAAAAAAGAAGTAGAAAAAGGTTTATTTAAATACATGCAATCAATTAAAAAATTTACAGGCTTGGTTGCGGATATTTCTGATGATGGTTCTAAAATTACAGGAAATATAAAAACAATGATAGAAGATGTAAGTGGATTTTCATCAATTAAAGAAATTATTGAATAAATTTAATTTTAATAGGAAAATTTAATTCCTATTAAAATATTGTCTCCTCTTTTGTCCCTAAATATTTTTAAAACTCTTAACTAATTCGATTTTTAGCCTTGTTAATATCAGTACTGTATTTATATACCATATAATCAAACATTTTAGCACTTTGATTTTTTTGAAAAAAGAAAAACATTTCAAATAATCTGTAGGCCATTCTAAAAAAAGCTGTAAATGGAACTAAATAAGAA
>Ga0193962_1001226_pt1 | contig 11995 bp, 10 predicted proteins | sample FB_5_MG_FD_140335 | JGI IMG/M metagenome (GOLD analysis project Ga0193962, IMG submission 140335) | Microbial mat bacterial communities from the Broadkill River, Lewes, Delaware, United States - FB_5_MG | ecosystem: Environmental > Aquatic > Freshwater > River > Microbial mats | place: USA...
ACTCTATAAAGTTGGGTCGTTTATATATCATTAATTCTAGCTATCAAACTCTTTTATAAGCTCTTTGAATATCGTATATAGCCCCTCTACCTCTTTGATAGTTGTCCTCTCATTTGGTGCGTGGATAGTATCATTTATCACTCCAAACTCCACTACGGCTATACCAAAAGCCCCCATAAATCTAGCATCACTAGTCCCACCTGCTGTAGAGAGTTTGCTATCTTGGTTTGTGATTTTTTTGATACTCTCTACTAGTTTGGTGACTATCTTGGAGTCTCTTTTGGTCACAAATGGGTATGAGCCTTGTGTGAGTCTAAGAGTATAGTCCAAATCTTTGAAGTATCTATCTATGTGTAGCTTTATATCCTCTTGTGTTGTTTTGGTGGAGTTTCTTACATTGAACATTATATCAAGGCTAGATGGAGTGACATTAGTTACCCTCATTCCACCTCGTATATCTGTAATTACCATCTGACTAGGTGCGAAATCATCATCTCCACTATCGAGATTAACTCCTGCAATTTTATCTAATAGGTGTGCCGTTTGATGAACTGGATTTATAGCTTTTTCAGGATACGCTGCGTGTCCTTGTCTCCCTTTGATAGTGAGGTAGCCATTGATTGAGCCTCGTCTTCCTATCTTGATAGCATCACCAAAAACACTCTCACAAGTAGGCTCTGCTACGATACAAAAATCAGGTAACATTCCTATCTCTTTGAGGTGTTGTAGCATTATTATTGTACCAAACTCAGCCTCTCCCTCCTCATCTGAAGTGAGAAGAATAGATAGCCTACCACCAAATGACTCTGCTTCACTACACGCTTGAACAAAAGATGCCACACCTGATTTCATATCTTGTGAGCCTCTTGCGTAGATTGAGCCATCTTTTATCATAGGTACAAAGGGATTACTATCCCAACCCTCACCAGCTGGGACTACATCTACATGCCCACCAAAACATAGATGAGACCCCTCTCCAAACTTTTTGGTCAAAAATAGGTTTTTTACACCCTCTTTGTTTAGGTATATAGCCTCATAACCATCCATATACTCCTCTATAAACTTAAGACTACCACCATCATCAGGGGTGATAGACTCAAAACTCAATAACTTTAATAATAAATCAACTACGCTCATAACTATCTCATTTAATTTTTTATATATTATAGAGAGATTATACTTTAATCTCTCTCTATCTCTCCACGATAAGAGAATATCCCTCCTTTGTGGTTTATAACTTTTGTGTAGCCATTTGCTCTAAATACACTCTGTATATTTCTACTTCTAGCCCCAGTGCGACATGTGAATATAACACTCTTGCCACTAACTTCTTCTATAAACTCATCTCCCCACTCATAAAAAGATGATGAGGGCTTTAGCATATCTATACCTTTGATACGACCTCTTTTGTACTCTATGGGTTCTCGTACATCTACCAAAACAAAATCTACCTCACTCTCTTCTCTTAGTTCTAGGAGTTTCATCAACTCATCTGAGGTTATATTATCTTTTTCCAATATATCTTGCACGAATATTATCCTTTGATTATAAAAATATTTCTATTATTATAGTCAATAAATATTATAAGCTACTGTTAATTTAATAGTAGCTTTAGTCAAAAAATATAAACTTTTAATATAAATGCTATATAATAGTAGCTTGAAAATTAAAGAATTGAGGTATATAATGCAGATTGATAACGCCGTTTTGAGCAAACTTGAAAAACTCTCTCATCTAAAGATAGATGATTCTAAAAAAGATGAAGTGATAGAGCAACTCTCAGAGATATTAAACTATGTAGATAATCTAAACGAGCTTGATACATCTAGCCTTGATGCATCTTTTTCTACGCTAGAGGGTGGTACTCCTATGAGAGAAGATAATCCAAGAGATAGTAGTAATATAGCCAAAGATACTCTCTCTCACGCTCCTATGAGTAGAGATGACTTCTTTATTGTTCCTGCTATTATAGAGTAGATAGATGCTTCAAATATATGGTATCAAAAATTGCGATAGCGTTAGAAAAGCTATTAAGTTTTTCAAATCACACGATATAGAGTATGAGTTTATAGATTTCAAACTCACCCCTGTAGATTTGGAGACTATAGATTTTTGGCTTAGTATGAGTGATATTAAGACTCTACTTAACACAAGAGGTACAACATATAGAACTCTCAAACTAAAAGAGCTTGATTTGAGTGATGATGAAAAGAGTCTATATTTGTCAAAAGAGAATATGCTCATAAAAAGACCAGTGGTTATATTTGATAATAGTATAATAGTTGGATATAATGAGTCTGAATATTTAAAGAAAATAGAAAAATAAAAGGATACTTATGGCTTTTGATATAAAAAAACTACTCCAGAGTGTTGTTACCTATGGTGCATCAGATTTACACCTTGTAAGTAGAAGTGAACCTCAGATTAGATTGGATGGGACGCTAAAACCTGTCAATCTACCTATACTTACAGGTGATGATATTCAAGAGATGTGTTACTCTCTACTCACAGAGAAACAGAAACAAGAGTTTGAAGAGTTCAATGAGCTTGATTTTGCTCTTCTTCTACCAGGTATTGGACGATTTCGTGCCAACTACTACCGTACTATGGGTGATATAGCAGCAGCATTTAGGATTATTCCTATCAAAATCCCATCTCTTGATGATTTGGGCGCTCCAACTGTCTATAAGAGATTTGTAAAGAGAGAAAAAGGGTTAATCCTAGTAACTGGTCCTACTGGTTCTGGTAAATCAACTACACTCTCAGCGATGCTAAATGAGATAAACATAACAGAGAGAAAGCACATACTTACCGTTGAAGACCCAGTGGAGTTTATCCACCAAAACCAAAAGTCTCTATTTTCTCATAGAGGTGTAGGTGATGATACAGCATCTTTTGCCAAAGCCTTGAAGTTTGCACTCCGTCAAGACCCTGATATTATATTTATTGGGGAGATGAGGGATAGAGAGACTATCGAAGCTGGACTTACAGCTGCAGAGACGGGTCACCTTGTATTTGGTACTCTTCACACCTCCTCAGCACCGGGTACGATTAACCGTATTATCGATGTCTTCTCAGGTGATGAGCAACCACAGATTAGAGCTATGATTGCCTCATCTCTAGTAGCCGTTGTATCACAGATGCTTCTACCCAAATCAGGTGGAGGAAGAGTTGCAGCCTCAGAGATACTAGTAACCAATGGAGCTATCTCCAACCTTATCCGTGAAGATAAAGTACACCAGATATATTCACAAATGCAACTAGGTCAAGGTGATACAGGTATGCAGACTCAGACTCAATCTATAGTAAACTTCTTCAAAGCTGGTAAAGTGACCAAAGAGATAGCGTTGCAGTATGCCAATAGACCAGATGAAGTAGCAACAAAAATATAAAGCAAAAAGTAGATACAATACTAATATTAAAAAAGAGGATTAAAGTATGGATTTTTCAAACTTAGCGATAACGGACTTTAACTATTTTGATGTAATAATAGTATCTATTATCGTCATATTGGGTATCAAAGGTTTTATGCAAGGCTTCATAAGAGAGTTTTTTGGTCTTTTTGGTCTTGTAGGTGGAGTATATTTTGGTTCAAGGTTTGCCCAACAAGCAGGTACCTTTATAGATATAAACCTTATACACCTAGAGGACCCAGCTATACTCAAACTAATTGGATTTTTGGTTATTTTACTTACTATATGGCTAAGTGCTACTATATTGGGTGCTATATTTTCCAAGCTTACAAGTATTAGTGGTCTAAGCTTTATCAATCGTCTTTTGGGCTTTGTTGTAGGTGGTGGGAAGTATTTCCTTATATTTGCACTTATAGTAACGGCTCTATCACATATAAAGCTAGTACAAGATAATCTAGGTAAATATACCAAAGACTCTGTATTGTACCCATACTTACAAGAGGTAGGCTCATACCTTATCAATCTTGATGAGAGTGCATTAGATATTTCAATACCAAAGCTAGAGAAAAATAGTACAGCTACACCAACAGAGAAAACAACTCCTCCTCCTTATAACTAAGGTAGAGGATGATTGAATATTCAGTTCTTTTGGATAAGTTCCAAACTCTTCTAAAGAGTAACTCCCTTAAATTTACAAAACAAAGAGAGCTTGTCTTGAAGTGCCTCTATGACAATAGAGGACACTTCACTCCTGAGGATATATATACCCTAATAAAAGAGCAATACCCCAATATAAATATAGGAATAGCCACCGTATATCGTACCCTCTCTATATTAGAGGAGTCACAAATCGCTAGTTCTATATCTTTTGGGACAAATGGCAAGAGGTATGAGCTAGGAGTCAAAAAACATCACGACCATCTCATCTGTACTAGCTGTGGGACTATCATAGAGTTTTTTGATGAAGTGATAGAGAAAAGACAAGAGCAGATAGCTAGAGAGTTTGACTTTGAGATGAGTGACCACACTATGAAGATAGAGGGACTGTGTCAAGAGTGCCAATAACTCTAATAAACCCAAAAACAATAAAATAGGAGAACCATTGATATTTGATAATCAATATATTCAAGAGAGAATTAAAAAAACCCAAAAATTAAGAGAAGAGGGGATAAACCCTTACCCTAACCAAATCAAAAAAGGGACACCCTCAGAGCAGATTAGAAAAGAGTGTGAATATATCAAAGATATTGATGCTGATGAGAAAAAAGATGAGACCAAAAGATATACAGTTACAGGACGACTTAAACTTATTAGAATTATGGGAAAAGCCTCGTTTGCACAGATAGAAGACTACTCAGGTATTATTCAACTATACTATACAAGAGATGATTTTGTAGAAGGTTTTTATAATAACAGTATCAAAAAACTCTTTGAAGTGGGCGATATTGTAGAGGTCAAAGGTTTTCCATTTATCACACAAGTAGGAGAGCTTACGCTTCACTGTAATGAGATAAATATGGTAACAAAAGCTATATCTCCACTCCCAGAGAAGTTTCACGGACTCCAAGACCAAGAGCTTAGATACCGTCAAAGATACCTAGACCTTATTATGAACCCAAATGTCAAAAAGACTTTTGAGACACGAAGTAAGGTTATATCTCTAACACGAAGATTTTTTGAAGATAGAGGATTTTTGGAAGTAGAGACTCCTATGATGCACCCAATAGCAGGTGGAGCAAATGCCAAACCATTTGTCACTCATCACAACGCTTTGAGTATAGATAGATACCTAAGAATAGCCCCTGAGCTTTATCTAAAGAGACTAATAGTAGGTGGGTTTGAAGCTGTATTTGAAATCAATAGAAACTTTAGAAATGAAGGGATGGATGCTACTCACAACCCAGAGTTTACATCTATCGAGTTCTACTGGGCATATAAGACATATAGAGACCTTATAGAGCTTACAAGAGAGTATTTTGAGTATCTATTTGAGCATTTGAAATTACCAAAAATACTCCCTTATGGTGAAGTAGAGATAAACTTTGATAACTTCACAGAGATAGGACTTGTTGAGAGTCTAACAACTATTGGAGGAGTACCAAGTGAAATTTGTCATAGCATAGAGAGTATCTATACCTATGCAAAAGAGCAAAATATCCCCCTCAAACCAAACCTAAACCTAGGACAACTCCAAGGAGAGCTTTTTGATGAGTTTGTAGAAGCCAAACTAATAGACCCAACATTCATCACAGACTATCCTGTAGAGATTAGCCCACTAGCAAGAAGAAGCGATACAAACCCAGCTGTAACAGAGAGATTTGAGCTATTTATGGCAGGAAAAGAGATAGCCAACGCATTTAGTGAGCTAAACGACCCAATAGACCAATTAGAGAGATTTCAAGGTCAAATGAGTGCCAAAGATGCAGGAGATGATGAAGCCCACGAGATGGATGAAGACTTCGTAAATGCACTATCTTATGGTATGACACCAACAGCAGGACAAGGGATAGGGATTGATAGACTCGTAATGATGCTAACAAACCAACACACAATCCGTGATGTACTACTATTCCCAGCGATGAAACCAGAAGCACCCAAAGTAGAAAAGAGACCCGTATCAGATGAGAACAAGTGTAAAAAGTGTGGGAATGAAAATATGGATGAGCTAAAACCTGCCAAAAAAGGTAAGGGGATGTTTTGTATAGATGGAAATGCGTGTAAGAAGAGAATGCAAGAGGGCTAAATCCAAAACTAGGAAGTGAAGCTTTAGCTTCGCCTAAATACTCAAAGGTGCGTTGAAAACTAAAACCTAATAGAGAGATAAAAACTCATATCAAACTCACCATCTTGGCTCAAGAAATTGTTTTTGTGGTAGATTACATAGGATGGTTTGGTTGTCGTCTCATACTCACTTTTGATAAGCCACTCATGATAGACCCAGTGGATAAATTTGAGCATATCGCCGTGTTGTCCTTGTAGATTAAATTTGGCATATACACCTTCTGATATTTTAAAGGTGGGCAATCTATTACTCACTACTTTGGTATTTTTGGGTAGTACGATACATGCTATATATTGACACTCTTGCAGTGGGGTAATGGTAGGATTATCATGTAGTAGGGCTATTTGTGTATAGTCTTTGAAGTCATTAGAAAAAATCCAAGTTTGGAGCTTTTGCCATGTCTCTTTGATATTGATATTATACCCCTTGTTACGGATATAGTAGCTCTCAAAAATAGGCATCTTTACAATCTCAGGCGTGATATGGCTAAAGTCTGCTCTTGACTCTATGGCTGATTTGGATTGGTGTAGTATGAGGTTTGAGTATGTTTTGTATCCACTATCTCGCCACTGTTTGGGTACCATACCAAAACGATTGGCAAAGGCTTTGATAAATGAAGAGTGCGAACTATATCCACATAGATTGGCTATCTCTGAGATGGTGGAGTATTTATTGGTGAGGAGTAGATTGGCTGATTTTTGAAGCCTGATAGATTGGATACTCTCATATATATTTTTGCCAAATACCTCTTTGAATAGTCGGTGCATGTGAAATTTGCTTATTTGCATATCACGACTTAGCTCTTCTATATCTATATGTGTATCTATATGAGTATAGATATAGTACATTATATTATTGGCTATTTGTGTATGTTTTTCTAGTGTTTGTCGTTTCATAAATTTTTATCTATAGCTCTTTTGATTATATCTGTTATAAGTTCACTATTAAACTGTGTTTTAAATTTTACTTCTATACTATTTTGACTACAATTAAACAATTTTTCAGCATGTCTGATTTTTTGCTCTTCATCTTTAAATAAAGCTCTACTATCTTTATCTTTTGTCTCTACTATTAAATTCAAACTTTTATTACCATTTTTATCTTCTATCACATACGCAAAATCAGGTGAATAAGTTCCACCACCTGCTATAGGTATTCGTATAGAGTTTTTGGGTATTTTTGTAAATACTGTTACCAATTCTATATTTTTGAGTATATTCTCTCGCTCCAAATTAGAGTCATAAAAAAGTTCATTAAAGAGATAACTATCCCCTACTCTCTCATCACTAGAGTATAGACCCAAATCTGAATGGTTAAAATTGATAGCCTCTTTCCCATCTTTATTAGTAAATTTTGTTGGATGTATCTCATTTGAGATTTTGTTATATCCTATCTCAAACTTATCTATGGCATTATCTAGTAGAAACTTATTAAATCCACCTCTTATGGCTCTTATTGTCTGTATATTTCTATATTGATTTATATCTAGTCTCTCTTTTATATCTATAAAAACTCTATGAAGAGTATTTATGTTTATATTTATTAGAGTTGCTAATTCAATCAAAAATGCTTTATAGCTCATAGTTATAATAGGTAGTATCTCATCATCCAAACTCTCTATCTCTTTATAGTAAGCCACACTTCCATCAAACTCTAGTTGTTGCGTTTTACTAATCACTCCTTGGGGTTTGAATTTAGTTATATTTTGAATAAAATAATCTTTTAGTAACTGATAAAAACTATCTTCGCTCTCTACTTTGTACTCCAAAACTACTTTTTGGTTTATTGTTTCCCATAGCTCTTTGAGTTCATCATATTTGCCCTTTTGAAAAGTAACTTTTCTCTTTTTATCCTCACCACTTCGCACTTTATTCTTTTTGAGTCCATCTTCATTTTGAATAATTTTGGGGAATAACGCTTTTAACTTCTCGTATCCATCATCCATAAACTCCAAACCAAAATTGATAATAGCCTCTTGATTTAAAAATTGACATAGTGAATTTTTATCATACTCTTTGTACTCTACAAGTAATTTATCTATTAAATTATCGTGTAGTTTCGTTGGATTCTCTTCAAGTGTCACTTCTGATTTGCTATTTATCTCATCTACTAAACTTTGAGCAAAATCTTTTTCTGTAAAATCTACATAGTAGTGCAAATCAAAATCTTCACCTTTTACCCTAGCCATATACTCATTTACAGGAAGTCTAAGCCCTCGCCCCACCTCTTGGAGCTTTGAAGTTACACTTCCACTACTTCTAAGTTTGCATATTTGAAACACATTTGGATTATCCCACCCCTCTCTTAGTGTCCACTTGGAAAATATAAATCTTCTTCTATTATCCAAACTCAAAAGAGACTCTTTATCATGAAGTATCTCATTTATCTCTTTCTCTATTTTTTCATCTTTATCGCTATTGTCTTTTGAGAAATATCCACCGTGGATAAGCGATAAATCATCTAGTGAGCTTTGGAGATACTCTCTATAAAATTTATCTGTTTCATTTTTTAAAAGCCTCTCAATATGAGCTTTAGCCGTTGCTTCAAACTTTGTTTTTAAAGACCCCGTTATATTATGAGCATCACGATACCCCTCAATATCATCTATAAAAAACAGGCTCAACGGCTTTATTCTATCTTCTCTAGTAAGTAAATCACGCTCTAGTTCAAAATGTTTTGCGATAGTTTTTTCCATCATCTTATCTTGAAGACTTTGAGAGTAAGAGTAGGGATTTATTTTACTATTTCTCTTGAGTTCCAAACCATTGGATAGTACAACGGTTGATTTATTCAAATTTTCTATCATCAAATCATGCATCTCTGGGTGAATTTTACTCATACTCTCACCCTTTGTTAAAGTTTTGGTAGTTTTAACACCATTTATATTTAACTCAAATTTTGCCTCTTTCCCATCTGTACTAAGTAGAGTCACAAAACTATTTTGCCCATCGTTGAAATCTTCTACATAAGTAACCACACCCTTTACAAGGTCATTATTAAAGGCATCTACAGCACTAAGTCTATACAAAAGATTTTCATATTTGTCTTCAAAAGTTGCACCATATCTAAATATCCATTGAGATTTAAACTTCTCAATATTTTTCCATGTTTTATTACCTTTTCCAAATTTGTGAGGTTCATCTACGATTGTGATAGGATTGATAGAGGCTATAGCATCAAATGGATTTGAGTATTTATCAAAAAGGCTAATATGAAAGTTTTTACTCAAAGTATCAGAGTTTATCATCCCTGCATTTATTATCAGGACATTTATCTTTGAGCTTATGCTATTGTTCGCCTCTACAAAATCTTTTATAGCTTGGGGCATAATATCTTTTTTATTTTTCTTATTTTTTTTACTCTCAACAATAAAAGTTTTTATATCTGTTTGATACTCTTGTCTAAAATGCTCTTTTGTCGCTTCTGCTTTTAAAAAGTTTATAGTTCCAGCTTTGATAGATAGTGTCGGTACGATAACGATAAACTTCGAGAGTTTCAAATGCTTATGTAACTCAAACATCATCTTAGTATAAGTGTAAGTCTTTCCTGTTCCTGTCTCCATAGATATATCAAAAATATTGCTATTTTTAGCATTTGGTTTTATACTGTTTTGCTCTTGTATATATTTTATATTTTGTTTAAAATGTGCACCACCAAATTTCACTAATGGATTTGATATATTTGCCATCGTTTTATCACTAAGCTCTCTTGCACCTACATCATTAAATACTTTTAGCACAGATGATACTGCTCTAACTTGATGGGCTAAACCTCTTTCAAAATTAAATCCTGCCATTTTAGTACCTAATAACCATATCTATCTCTATAGACTTTTTATTGATATAATTACCAAGTGCCTCTTTTAACTCTCTTTGGGCTTTACTCTCAAAGTTATATCCAAAAAGCACAAGCTTATTTGGTTGAAAGTCATTTGTTGTATCATCAAGCAAAGCCATAAGAGATTTTATATCTTTAGTTTCAAAATCTTTATCCATAAAATAGAGTTTTTTATCTCCATAATATGCTTTATAACCATCTAATCTTATCTCTTGTAGCTCATCGGTTAATCTCATACCATCATATACTTTCCATGTTGTCAAAAGCGTATCCAAATCGTATTCATTTAAACTACTTCCATCAAAAAGTGTAGCTTCGCTATCCTCTTCTAGCTCCTCCATATCGTCCAAATAGCCCTCAAAGATAGGAGTCGTTTCATAAATTTGAAAGCCCAAATCAAATTGAGATATATCTTTTGTTAAATCTTGTTCAAGTTCGTTTTTTATTTTGTTACTTGCTCTTAAAATGCGTTCTTTGGTAATATCAAAGATAGTTTCATATCCTACTTGATACGCTTCACTTTTTTCCTTAGTAGCTTCAGGAAGTTGTACGGTAATAAATTTACGATTACCACCATCTTCTGCATTAAGTGCCATTACGGCATGTGCTGTTGTTCCACTACCTGCGAAGAAGTCTAGGATTATATCATTATCAGATATAGCAATCTCAATTAAATCTTTTATTAATTTTATAGGCTTTGAATACGAAAAGACTTTTTTATCGCTAAAAAGTTCTTTGATTACTTTTACACCATTTCCACTACTGTATTCAGGTTTATAAAAGAGTGTTTTAGGTTTTACACTTGGAATATTGTTTTTAGCTCTTAACTTTCTCTCTATTTTAAAATTATCATTTTTATCTATAGTAATATGAATATTGAATTTTTCATTTTCTATTTTTTGTTTACCCCACCTCCAACTCAGCTCTTTACCATCATTAGAAATTGGATAAATTTTATCTGTATAGTTGATATTTTCTGTTGTTGAAAACTCTAAAGAATACTTATTTACATAAATAGGAAAAAAAAGATTTGGTCTTTTATCTCTTGTTCCATTTTCTCCACCACCCTTTAATGTTCCTAATTTAAAGTATCCTATATTGTCTGTATCCCAAACTTTTTTTATTTCATCATTATCTTTTGTTGAAATATTATATAATATAGCTGATTCTTTTTGTTTTCCATATACTAAAATATACTCATGCGTTCCTGCAAAACCAAACTCATCATTGTTACCTTTTAAATTCATTATTGTAGGTAGATTTGCAATAAAATTCTCTTCCCCAAATACTTCATCACAAAGTAGTTTGAGTTGTGAAGCTTCATTATCATCTATGGATATAAATATCACTCCATCATCACGCAAAAGCTCTCTAGCTATATAGAGTCGAGGATAGATAAAGGTTAGCCACGCAGAGTGAGAGTTTGAATTAGACTCTGTAAACTCCAAAATCCTTTTTGCCTCTTCAAGACTTATTCCTGCCAACTTTGAAAGCTCTTCCATATCAAATTTTCTATCATCATTATATACAAACCCATCTCCACCTGTATTGTATGGTGGGTCGATATATATCATTTTTATTGACTCAGAGTAAGCATTTTTGAGATGTTTTAATACTTCAAGATTATCGCCTTTGATAAGTAGGTTTTCACTCTTTTTATTCTCTTCTTTTGAATTATGCTCTTTATCTTCTCTTAGAAGTGTGCGTGGATTTTCATTGGCTAGAAGTCGTGCATAAGATTTACCCAACCAGTTCAAACTATAACTCTCTTTGGAAAGCTCTAAGCCACTAACTCCTACTATCTCCTCCATCTTATGAGGTATAAAAGCTCCATTTTTATCAAAACAACTTGGAAAGTTTTTTTTGAGTATTTCAAGCTGTTGGCTATTTGCAGTTACTTCACTATTATCGTTAATTGTCTCTTTATATAACTTCATTATAACTCTTCTTTTAGCTTTATTTC
>Ga0193962_1001228_pt1 | contig 11983 bp, 10 predicted proteins | sample FB_5_MG_FD_140335 | JGI IMG/M metagenome (GOLD analysis project Ga0193962, IMG submission 140335) | Microbial mat bacterial communities from the Broadkill River, Lewes, Delaware, United States - FB_5_MG | ecosystem: Environmental > Aquatic > Freshwater > River > Microbial mats | place: USA...
GCTGGTATTGCGATGGTTAAACCGGCAGCGGTTGTGATTAACGCTTCTGAGATGCCACCTGCCAACACACTCGCATTCCCGGTACCTTGAACCATAATCTCAGTAAATACCTTAATCATGCCAATAACCGTGCCTAAGAGTCCTAGTAAAGGCGTGACCGCGGCAATAGTCCCTAATGGATTTAAAAATCGTTCTAAATCATGTACTACTTGTCCGGCGGCTTCCTGGATGCTTTCTTTCATGATCTCGCGGCCATGGGAAGCATTATTCAAACCTGCCACAAGGATAACACCTAAGGGACTGCCATTTTTAAGATCTCGCAATCGCTCGGCGGTGATATTTCGCTGCTTAATCAATGCCCACACTTCAGCTAACAAACCCGGAGGCGATACACGACTTGGGCGAAGGGACCACAAGCGCTCTAAGCAGATTGCTGAAGCAATAATTGAACAGGCAATGATAGGTATCATTAGCCAACCACCAGATTGTAAAAGCTCAAACACAGTATTTTCTCCTTTAACTGCGCGGTACTTTATCACAGAGAATTAAACGATCTCCAGAAGCGTTTTTCTTCTGTACGCATTGTGCGGGTTTGACAGCCACCGTCAACGTAAGAGTTTAACCGAATAGCGCCTTGATTTGCGGTATTAAACATATCAGCATCATACTCAGAAACTGTTTTAATAACATCAGGATGCGGATGATTAAACGCATTTGCAAATCCTGCACTAAAGAGAACCGTATTAGGTTGAATACGCCGAAGAAAAGCGCGTGAAGTTGAACTTTTGCTACCATGATGAGCCGCTACCAACCACTCAATTCCATGTTCAAAATAAGGAATAATTTTTAATTCAATTCGTTTACTAATATCGCCGGGAATTAACAATGAACATTGGTTGTCACTCACCATCAGAACACAAGACCGATCATTATCATTTTGCCCGACACCTCCCCAAAGAAATTCAAATCGAACACCGTCGACCTCCCACGACTGCCCTTGGCTACAACGGTGACTACTGACATCCTCTTTTGAAAATGAGGAATACACCTGATCGGCCTTGAAATGCTGACCAAATGATTTCCAACCGCCGACATGATCATTATCATCATGACTGAGTATTAGGTCGTCTATTTTTGAAATACGATGATGCTTCAAATAGGGCATCACAGCACGGGAAAACGCATCCCCCCCACTACGATATGAAGGGCCCGTATCATAAAGCACTCGATATTCTCCCACTTCGATCAGCACACTCTGTCCCTGACCTACATCAAATACGATCGCCGTAAAATTACGCTCAGATTCAAAAAAACGATGAGTGCCAAACAGTAGAGGCACTGATAGAAAAACAATCAATACACGCGGGAATAAACCAGCGGGCAACAACATAAGCGTTACCGCGATGGCAAAGAAAAATAAGCCGAGTACAGAAACACCATCAACATGAATATATGACCACTCATAATCTGCACTGAGGCGAACCATCGACCAAAACAGATCTGCTAACCAATGCTCAACGTCTGTCAGTAATGGACGGTAAATAGCAGCAAAACTAATATTCAAAAAAGCGACAATAACTAAAAGGCTAACCAGAGGAATGGCAACGATATTAATAAAAGGAGCAACCAGTGAAAAACCACCAAAGAAATACAGATACAACGGCAGCATACCGACCAAAATAAACAGTTGAAGTTTAAGCGCCATGTGCCAACGCCATTGCTGCTGCCCTAGCCAGATCAATAGTGCCACAGCACCAAATGACAACCAGAAACCTACTTCTGTTACAGCGAGGGGACTGATGAACAGCACGGCAACAAGTGCTAACCACCATCGGGTCCAATGATCTATATACCATCTCTGAACGCCTGAAAGCAGCAACACTAAGACCATAACAAACGCACGTAGTGTTGGTATTTCAGCGCCGGCCAGTAAAGTGTAGCCACCCGCAAAGGCGATCGAAAACAGATAAGGCATCAGGTATGTTTTATGCAAAACCATCAAACCAAAAAGGCGACCAATCCACCAGCCCACAAATGCGATAAAACTAACATGCAGTCCACTAATCACTGCCAAATGAACAGTGCCACTATGGCGCAAGAGTGCCCAATCATCTTGGCTTAACCCTGTTTTGTCACCCGTAATCAGTGCCTGTAGCAGTCCAATCGTACTGAGATCATCATGCCTGGCAGAGATCTGATGATTTAATTGTTCACGAAGTGAAGAGACCGAGAGATAAGAGCGTTGTTGCTCGGCAGATATTATCGTCTTGATGTAACCTGTAGCATCGATTCCGCGTACAAACAACCAGCGCTCGTAATCAAATCCATGTGGGTTGACCATACCATGGGGTGGCTTAAGGCGAACGCGAGCATGAAGCCTTTGTTCAGGCTTAATATCCACATTGGCTTTATACCAAGCTAATTGAATATGACGAAGGTTTATAGGCTTTGAACTTTCAATACTTTCATTTGAGGCAGGTAGCATAGTGTCTACCCGAAATCTAAATTTCGCAATCTCGCCTTCCTGCTGAGGGATACCTAATACTTGCCCCTCTATAATCCAATCGCTTCTTGCAAATTCATCCTGTAGCTTATGAACTAACTGCCAACCACTCCATATAGATGAATACAGAAAAGAGAATATAAAACAGAGAAAAACGACCCTCATTCGCGTTTTAATAAAACACGCTATGAGAGTTGTTAATAACGCAATACAAATGCAATATGCGATAGGTATAAGTTGCGGCTGCCACGCAGCAACAAAAAAACCAGCAGCAATTGCGATCATCCGTGATCTCATGCTCAACTTTCCTTGGCTTAGCTTATAGCACGGGGCATAATGTAGAAATGCACCGTTTGCTAGCCCATAATAAGTAAATAAGAAGATGCCGCGCAAACTTATAAAGAAGTACATGCCAAATGAAGAGAAACTCAAACAGCATAAACATCTCAGCTGGTTGGGTAGCTATATACACGAGCCTAATCTCTGGCACTTAAATAGGAAGTCTGTCGCACGCGCTTTTTTAGTGGGCCTGTTCTGTGCGTTTCTACCTATTCCACTTCAAATGCTTGTCGCTGCAATACTCGCTATTGTCATCAGAAGTAACCTACCTATATCGATTGGTTTAGTCTGGATTACAAACCCACTGACTATGCCACCCATATTTTATTTCACCTATTTAGTTGGTGACTTTCTGATTGGCGATCCTGCAACCTCTATCGAGTTTGAGATGAGTATGGAGTTCATTCAGAACAGCATCTCTCTCGTATGGTGGCCACTGTTATTTGGCTCAATTCTATGTGGGATTTTCTTCGGAATACTAGGGTATTTTGGCGTGCAGGGTTTCTGGGCATGGCATGTTGGGCGAAGCTGGAAAAAACGCAATCAACGGAAGTAAGCCGTTAAAAACTTACAAACTGAGCGCTAACAACGTTAGCGCTCGACCAACTTGCCATCAACAAGTTCTAATACCCTACCCGTGCGATCAGCCAGTTCAGGGTCATGTGTCACCAAAGCAAACGCAATATCATGTTCTTGATTTAAGCCATCGATAAGCTCTTGCACACTCGCAGCTGTTGTACGATCAAGATTACCGGTAGGCTCATCCATCAAAACAACAGCGGGCTTACCAATCAGTGCTCGCGCGATAGCGACACGCTGTCTCTCACCACCACTCAGTTGTGCAGGCTTATGTGAGATTCGATGTGACAAACCTACAGCATCAAGTACCGCTTCCGATTCAGCTCTGACTGCATCTAATGCCAGATTACGCATTAACAACGGCATCGCCACGTTTTCCATAGCACTGAATTCGGGCAACAGGTGGTGAAATTGATAAACAAAACCTAAGGTTTCATTTCTGACCTTCGCCCGTTGAGCTTCATTGCCCGCGTGTAGATTTCGACCATCAATAATCACCTCACCCTGAGTCGGCTCATCGAGCCCCCCCAGTATATTCAGCAATGTACTTTTGCCGGAACCCGAAGAGCCGATGATGGCAAGCTGCTCGCCTTTGTGCAGCGAGAAATCCAAATCGGACAGCACAGAAACATCATTGCCCGCGTCGCTATAGCTTTTAGAGACTGCTCTTGCTTGTAAAACAACCGATTGCTTATTCATAACGCAATGCCTCCGCAGGATGGGTTTTCGCTGCCCGCCATGCAGGATAGATCGTAGCGAGGAAACTAATGGCTAATGCCGATAAGGTAATAATGGAGACATCACCCCATTGCAGATCAGAGGGGAGATAACTAATAAAATAAACATCGGCGTTTAAAAATTGGATACCAAATGTACGCTCTATCCACGCGATTAAATCGGAGATCGTTAACGCAAGAGTAACGCCCAAACCGGTACCAAGAAGCGTTCCTAAAACACCAATAACCGTACCTTGAATCATGAAAATCCGCATAATACGACCGGGCGTTGCCCCCAAGGTCCGTAAAATAGCGACGTCCGCTTTCTTATCAGTCACAACCATAACCAGGGTGGACACAATATTAAACGCAGCAACGAGTACAATTAAGAACAACAACAAACCGATCATTCTTTTTTCTAACTGTATTGCTTGAAACAGATTGCCATGCGTCCGAGTCCAATCACTCGAACGATAGTAACCATCTAAACTGGCCGATATCTCTTTAATTCTCGCCGGCGCATCGAATAGGTCGTCAAACTTAAGACGAATACCATCAACCCCCTCACCTAAGCGCTTAATTTTTGCGGCATCGTTAAGGCTTATATAAGCAAGATTTGCATCAAGTTCGGCCCCTACAGAGAAAATACCGACCACAGTAAAGCGCTTTAAACGCGGAACAACCCCCGCCACACTCACTGACGCTTCGGGCAAAACCAACGTAACCTTTTCGCCAACTCTGGCACCAAGATAACGAGCTAAAAGATCACCCAGCACAATGCCAAATCGCTGCTCATTAAGCGCCTCTAGCGATCCCTCTGTAATGTGGTTACCCAAGATGGAAACACCCGCTTCAACTTGCGGATCAATACCATTAACCAAAGCACCACGTACAACACCATTGCTAGTTAACATGCCTTGCGCTTGTATAAAGGGCGCTGCGGCAACAACATCAGGGTGCTGACTTAATCGTTCAACCATTGCGGGCCAGTCGTCAATCGACTTACCGTAAGCACTGATCGAACCATGAGGAACCATACCTAAGATGCGTTGTTTCAGCTCACGATCGAATCCATTCATCACAGAAAGAACGACAATTAAAGCGGCGACACCCAGCATCAAACCCAGCATAGAAGCTAGAGATATGAAGGAGATAAAATGATTGCTTCGCTTTGCAGCGGTATAACGCAATCCAATAAATAGCGATAGAGGTTTAAACATGGCGCGATTAAACCATAGAACTGCCACTGTGTAAAAAGCATCCAGCGTTATTTAATGAAGACTAAAAAACTATGCTAACCGCTTGTTTCTACGAAGATACTCAAATAGAAAAACCTTTTGAAAGACGGGATATAAAAACCATCGTTATTGATGCTTTTCAACCTATTTGTACTTATACTCGGGTTAGAACTATACATATCGATGAGGGCAAGTAATGAGTGAACAAGACCGTCGCCAATATTTCCGAATAGACCAACGTGTTTCATTGGAACTGAAGGTGATATCTGAAGCAGAGATTGACATTCATCCCAACCCGACTCAGTTCGATGTATCACCCAACTTTCTTTTGCTGAGTGAGCTGCAAGAGATGGATGCAGAAAGCAGCCATCTCCTTAGGAAGATTGCTGAAAAAGATAACAATATCGCCTCTTTCTTAAAAGTCATGCATAAAAAGATGGAACGTGTCGCGCAAGCGATTGCTTCATCTGAAATGACGATAGGAAACGCCGCTATCCAAGAAGTAAATTTATCGGAAGGCGGAGTGCAGTTTAGACATAATGAATCCTTTGAAGAAGGCAGCTTTCTTTCGGTAAAACTAATTTTCCCTGAATCCTGCTTGGGGCTTTTAATCTACGCACAATGCATTCGAAGCGAACGCATGGGTGATGGTAGCTACCTTACCGGTGCAGAATTTGTAAAAATGCCCGAAAGTTGCCGTATGATTTTAGCTCGCCAAATTTTTGAGAGCCAAGCGCGTCAGCGAAAGAAACAGGCAGAGCAAGCCACCGAAGAAGATTAAGCAATGATCGATTGCGAAACCCAGCAGTTAACAGATGCATTTGATCACCTTAACAAGTGTCTCGCTCAGTTTCGCAATCGTCTACTCCTTGAACAACCATCCTCAGCAACTAAGCATTGGATTTTAAGTACAAATGACACTGATCTTTCACTGTCTGAGGCACTTAATCTACTCACTGATATTTGGTATCGAAATACGGGTGACGGTCGGCGTACACAAAATCTATACGGTTTAATCGGCGTTGCGCCTGAGATCATCCCAATACTTCATCAGCTCAACAGTGCAAAATCTCAATTTCAGGCATCAGTTAAGGCATACAGAGAGACACAAAGAGACCCATCCCCCCTACTTCATAAACGAGCAGAAACATTAAACCTAAGCTTGCAACAAACGGGTTTAGCGCGTTTACACTTAAAGCAGTGTTACCGTCAATTTCCAGTACTCGACAAGCGGCCGGATAAAGTTCTCTTTAGCTGGTATACCAGTGGAAGAAGTATTAGAAAACTGTCGGTGAATGAAGCAGAAAAACGTCTTTTAAAGATGGATATCTCTCAACTCCATATCCAATTACAGCTGGAAGCGCTAGCAAAAATTCCACAATCAGAACCACTTGCGCAACTTCAACAGCAAGTACCCGTTATGCGCGCCAACATTCTTTGGGAAGAGAACGGCGAAAAAATTCGTAAGGCAAGAAACTGTCCGTTACCTATTTTTTTCCCTTTAGATGAAAGTCAGTCATTACCAGAATATAATACCCCGAGCTTAACACCACCAGAAACGCGTCAACGCCAGCAACGTAGTGATCTAATCATTGATCCAGAGCCCTATTTACCTAGCTTACGCATACATCGTTATAGATAAGATGACTGATAAAAAAGACACTAAACTACTCCACCATATTGCCGTCGGTGCCGGATTCATCGGGCTTATTGCCTGGTACTACATTCTCGGAATTCAACTCGGCTTTTTAGATTGGATGATCCAACAGATGCCGCCAAAATATGCAGGCTCAGGGATGATGATCGGCATTATGGTGTTGATGACACCCGGTTTCTTCATCTGGTCCAGATTTAACCGCTGGGTTGAAAAAAAGCTGAGTGTCACTGGTATCTACTACGAAGACGAATACTACAAGCATCAAGATGAGCTGAAGAAAAAAGCTCAAGATAACGACAAATAACCTCAATACATGGTGAAGTTCTCGCCCTGATTTATGATCTTTAAATACCCTGAATTAAAGCGGGGTATTTCCTCTCCCCTCGCCTTCAGTTTGAATTCATACCACTGCAATTAAGATAGATGAAAATGATTCAAGGTAATTTACTTGAACAATCTCACTATCGGTTCTGTACTTACGAGACCCGCTTTATAAATCTTCTAATGCTCGCCATCAAAATGGGAGGAACAGAAGATCAGGGAAGAAGGAGGCAGCCATGCACTATTCATGTGCTTTGCTCATAATTGGCATAAGTCTACATACAGCAACAACGCACGCCATTGAGACACTTGCGCTTGCGCCATCACCAAGCGATAGAATCGATCAAACTCTATCAATAGAGTTACCACAATCAGGCGTACAGGAACTGCCCTCTCAAGCAATTGAGGCGGGCATGAATGCTTTGATGCAGCAGCCCACAGTTCCACCAAGTACGCTACAAAACAAAATCACACTTATGGAGGCCTCGCTGGCCTTTTATGAAGCCTTAGCCGAACAAAACGATTGGAGTCCTATCTCACGGGTAAAACTGATTAGCTTTGGCGACCAACATCGCGTTGTCCCACAGCTACGCCAGAAACTGATCAAACTTGGTGACCACCCTCCTGTCGCATGCGGTCAACTGCAAGATCGTTTATTTGATATCGAGTTACATGAAGCACTGATGCGCTTTCAATCAAGGCACGGCGGTAAGATAGACGGCATTTTTGGCCCTCAAACACGACGCCAGATCAATATCTCCCCTAATCAGAGAGCGATGCAATTAAAAGTTAATATTTATCGAATTAAGACGTTCTCACCGGCAACCGATCGTTTTATCCAAGTTAATATTCCAGATTACAAACTGCACCTGTTCGAACATAATCAGCCCATACTGACAATGAAAACAATCGTGGGCAAAAAGAAGCGTAAAACCCCTGTATTTGATAGCCAGATAGATCGCATAGTGGTTAACCCATCTTGGCATGTACCTAAGAGTATCGCTTATAAAGATATATTACCGGCACTTAAAGAAGACCCAGATCATCTAGCAAAAGTTGGGATTGATATTGTATCTGGCTGGGGAAAGGCGAAGCAGTTTATTGCGCCTGAACAGATAGACGAGAGCAAGCTATATATCGGTAAAAACTACCAACGTTTCTGGCAAGCCCCCGGTAAACAAAACACCTTAGGGAGTGTTAAGTTTTTAACCAACGGGCCCTATTCAGTTTATCTGCACGACACCTCAGCCAAACGTCTGTTCAATGAACCTAATCGAGCATTCAGCTCAGGATGCATCCGCCTAGAACAACCCAGAAAACTAGCAGATGCGCTTATGCGTATGACCCATGGCTGGGAACGCTCACAGCTTGATCCCGTCTTTGATAAAGATAAAACAACAGAGTTCCGATTGGCTGATCCAATCCCGCTACATGTAACTTATTGGACCGCATGGGTCGACAATCAGGGGCTTACACATTTCCGTACAGATCTCTATAAACGTGATCGTTATGAGCTATCTCAAATAAAATAGAGTTACAACCTCGAATAATTCAATCAGATCAACTGTACAAAATATGTACTACCACCTATAAATTAGGCATAATGCGGGCTGATTCAGATACCGTAATTAATAGAATGACTGACCTAATAGATACGCAACAACAGCAACACTGTAATTCTCGACGCAAATTTCTTAAAGTTCTTGGTGGTTTATCTGCTTTAAGCGCCATTCCAAATAAAAGCTTCGCTAAGCTACATGGAACAAGCGATCAGTCATTATCACTGCTAAACCTCCATACGGGTGAGACACTTCAGAGTACATTTTATGCTGAGGGTAATTTTCAACCGAGTAGCTTAAGCGAACTTGATTTTCTTTTGCGGGATCATCGAAATAACCAAGTTACACAGATGGATACCCAATTATTGCTGCTGCTCCATGAACTTCAGCAAACCTTCGGTCAACACAAGCCGATCCATGTTATTTCGGCTTACCGCTCCCCAGAAAGCAATGAGAAGTTACGTGCAAAGAGCACTAAAGTTGCGAAGAAAAGCTACCATATGCAGGGAAAAGCGATCGATATACGTATTCCAGGCGTACCACTAAAAGAGCTTCATCAAGCATCACTTGCTCAACAAGCTGGAGGCGTTGGCATCTATAGCCGCAGTGGTTTTATTCACTTGGATGTAGGTCGCGTAAGACAGTGGGGCAAATGACAGCGGGCAAATAACAGCTGGGAAATAAGCCCGGCCGTTATAGCAAAAAACTAGTTCTTCGACGCATTATAAGATTTCAGCTTTTGACTGATTGTTTTCGGTTTTGAACTGCTTTTCGTTTTCGTACCATCCTGTATCGCTTTGTTATCTGCAATCGCTTGCGCTTTAGCGTCTTTAATTTCCTTGATACGTGCGGCTTTACTATAGCCGTCTAACTGTTGATCGCGGCTCTGTAAGGATGTTTTATCACTGTCACCATCTTTCCCTTTAGACTCTCCCCCTGATGTATCGCTGGAAGACGCATTACTGGAAGCTCCCTCCTTACCTTCGGAATCAGCGTTAATCGGTTGGCTAAGTTTTGTCGGGGTTGGAGGAACATAAGGTTGCATCGTATTAAATTTATCGCGCTTTAACTGGCCCGAGCTGATATCACCCTTTACAGAGAGACGCTCCTCACCCTGAGGTGGCTTATCACTGAAATGTCTTACTCCGTCACTATCTACCCAACTATAAACTTGGTCAGCAGAAACCGGTAAAGCGATTAGCATACCTAATAAAACTATCCGTAAATTCATCATTATCCCTCCACGATAACTCCAGCATAGCAGTATTTATCAAATCTATCCTCAACACCATTTTCAGAGATTTTAGGATTGTATCCTAAGCCACGGGTAATATTTCGGCACTGTCACAATGCAGCAACCTTTGTTTTTTAGAATGGCGATTTTTTAAGACCTATCAAACAACGACACTGATGAGAGTAGTACTGTGAAGACAACTGTTTTTGACCTTATCTGGAAGCTTAAACGCGCCCTTGAGAAACAAGGCCACGAGAAAATAGATCTACACCGCTTCACTCATGAGAAAGCGTATAGGAAAGAGATTTTACTCAATACAGATATTAGTGAGCTGCCAATGAGCGAAGGCCTCCAAGAGATCTATAACGATCTTTTAGACGCTGATGAGCTTGAGCTGATCAAAGAGATTGAGGTACCGGACAAGCCTCCCGTTGAAAAAGAAGAAAAACCAGAGGCAGCTCCCCTAAATCACCTACCTGAAAACAAAAGCAGCTATAAACCGGTTTATATCAGTGTTTCTATTATCGCTATTTTGTTGTTTGCTTTCTCCTTCATCCAGTTTTCATCCAACTCCGAAGTGACACCCAACACAATTGCTACCGACTCTAACGTTAATGAGACTCAGAGCGTTCAACCAGCCGCAACCGCTAAAAAAGACAAGCTTGCCGACCTCGCCTCTGATCGCAAGAGCACTTCTGATCTAAAAAGCGATCGCAATGAGATAGAAACGGCACAGCGTCCTGATAAAGCACAATCAACCTCAGTAATAAATAATCAAGAGAAACCGGTAACCGCAGAAATAGCGCCCCCAAAACCTAAAACCATTTTCCGCATTCAGGGATCAAACACTATAGGTGAAGTACTCGCGCCTGAATTGATCAAAGCCTTTTACATCAGCGAAGGCGCCCTCACCGCGCAACTGGTAAAGGGTAACCACGCCGTTGAAAAGCGTTTAGAAATCACATACCCGGATAAAAGAGAGGTGTCGGCTATTCCTATTCATGCGCACGGCTCAAGCACGGGCTTTAAAGCGCTCAGCAACAATGAAACAGAATTGGCGATGGCATCACGCAGAATTAAAGATAAAGAGCTTAAGCTACTGAATAAGCAGTATGGCAACCTACGTTCAAAGAATACCGAACACATCATCGGTATGGATGGACTCGCCATCATCATAAACCCAAGCAACCCGATTGAGAGTTTAAGTATCGAGCAGTTGGCGAAACTCTTTTCAGGAAACATCAGCAATTGGCAGGAACTGGGCGGCAATGATGAAGCGGTCAAAATTTTTGCGCGTGATAGTAACTCAGGCACATGGGACTCTTTCAAATCGATGGTCCTTAAAAAGTTTGGCGTGAAATTAGCACCCACGGCAGCGCGCATAGAATCGAGCGTTGAGCTTTCTGATAGTGTTAGCAAAACCCAAGGGGCGATTGGTTTTATCGGCTTACCGTATGTACTTAGAGCCAAAGCCTTAGCTATATCCGATGGTGAAAATGGCCAGCCGATCTACCCCACTTCGTTTACGATCTCTACTGAGGACTACCCTCTGGTACGTCGTCTCTATATATATGAGCCCAACACGATTGGAACACAGTCAGATGCCCACCGTTTCATTAGCTTTGCGTTATCAAAAGCGGGTCAAGATGTTGTTAAGAAAGCTGGGTTTATCTCACAAAACATCTACCAGACTCGCCCTGTGCTGACCGACACGCTGCCACAAAAATATATAAGTACCGTCAAAGATGCACAGCGTTTATCTTTGAATTTCCGGTTTAACAGCGGCACATTTACACTCGACAATAAAGCGGAACGAGATCTCGAAAGGCTTATCCAA
>Ga0193962_1001236_pt1 | contig 11941 bp, 13 predicted proteins | sample FB_5_MG_FD_140335 | JGI IMG/M metagenome (GOLD analysis project Ga0193962, IMG submission 140335) | Microbial mat bacterial communities from the Broadkill River, Lewes, Delaware, United States - FB_5_MG | ecosystem: Environmental > Aquatic > Freshwater > River > Microbial mats | place: USA...
ACCTTTTGAGCAAGCGATTAGCGCTTGAATCAATTGAGGGTCAGCGTTCTCTAATTCTTCGCCATTACGTACCGCTTCAAACATAACATTGACAGTATCTAACGCCTGAAGCACTACATCCATCAACTCCGGCGTCACTTTGATATCGCCGTTACGCAACATATCAAAGAGATTTTCCGCATTGTGACAGCAATCAACCATCGGTTCTAATTGCAAGAAACCGGCGCCACCTTTAACTGTATGGAAGCCACGGAAAATTGCATTGAGCAGATCACTATCGTCGGGACGTTGCTCCAGATCGACTAACTGTTCGGATAATTGCTCAAGGATCTCTCCTGCCTCTACAAGAAAGTCTTCAAGAATTTCCTGATCCACTTCCAAACTCATATGGCGCTCCTCTTAAAAACCCAGGCTAGATAGCAAGTCATCAACTTCATCTTGGTTGCTAACAACGTCAGCACTTTCCTTGTTGACTTGCGGACCTTCAGCCTGAATAGGATTCTTTTTATTAGTCTGTTTATCATCTTCAGATGCAACGGATACTTCTATACCCGACAGTTTTTCAACCTGTGAAGCCATCTCCATTAAGCCAACAAGATGGGTTTCAACATTAGTGACTAGGTTGATTACACGGCGAATCAATTGGCCTGTAATATCCTGATAGCTCTGAGATACAACTATGTCAGTAAGTTCTGCACGCAATGTACCGATAGTTTGCTCTGATTCTTCTTTTACAGCACAAGTACGATCGTACACTCCGTTTAACGAGTCATGCTCTTTTTCTAACTGACCTACCAGTAACAATAGATCTTTAAATCGTTCACTTTGAGAGTCTAACCTATCAACCAGCGATAATGCTTTATCAACACGATCCATCGTGTCATGAGCATTTTTTTCTGTCATTTCAATGACATAATTCAAACGATCTGCTGCATCAGTGTCATCTGAAGCTTTTTCATCAACTTGCAAACTACTACCCAGTTCACTAGAAAATGATTTTATTGCTTCGTGTAAACCTCGAGTTAGATGCCCTACTTCGCTAAAAAATGTCTGATGCCGAAACTCATGGAGTTCCTGAATAATTTCCATCGCATCAGAAAGCTTCCCTTCGTTGAGGACAGAAACAAGCTCCTGTGCCTTCAACTGCAATTCCATCTCGAAGTGCCCCATCCCTTTGCCTGTTCCTGAAATCATTACAACTGACCTTCTGCTCTTTAACCTAGGCGCTCAAAGATTTTATCTATCTTCTCTTTAAGTACCGCCGCAGTAAATGGCTTCACCACATACCCATTTACACCAGCCTGAGCTGCTGCAATGATCTGCTCTTTTTTAGCTTCAGCAGTCACCATTAGCACCGGCATAGAAGCCAGCTGTGGATCAGAACGAACCTCTTTAAGAAGATCGATACCTGTCATTCCTGGCATATTCCAGTCAGTCACTAGGAAATCGATTCCGCCTTGTTTTAAGATAGGCAACGCTGTTTGCCCATCATCAGCTTCCTGAACATTTGTCATACCCAGGTCACGTAACAAATTTTTAATAATACGTCTCATAGTTGAAAAATCATCGACTACAAGAATCTTCATGTCTTTATTCAAGACGAGCCTCCCGTTAATACTGCGCAACTCATTGAGTCTACACCTAATTACCGCAATTACGTTGAGTCCGGTCAAGCCTTTTTATTGCCATTCACTTAATCTTGAACGCAATCTCAAAGCCGCCTGACTGTGAATCTGACTTACCCGTGATTCACTAACCCCTAATATTTGACCAATCTCTTTTAAATTAAGCTCTTCATCATAATAGAGCGCTAATACCAACTTTTCCCGTTCTGGTAGATTATTTATAGCTGTACTTAATGCTTTTAAAAAAGATTCTCGCTCAAAATTTTGATTTGGCCCTGGATCATCGTTCGCGAACGATTCGCCAGGCCCCTCATGCTGAGGGTTAATCATCTCTTCAAAGCTAAAAAGACGACTATCAAGCGTATCTTTTAGTAAATTATGGTATTCATCTACACTTATACCAAGTTCTTTCGCTACAGATGCGTCACTTGCATCTCGACCAGTACGAGATTCAATCTGTTGAATCGCCTCAGTAACACGGCGACTATTCCGGTGAACTGAGCGAGGCGTCCAATCTCCTCGACGCACCTCATCAATGATGGAACCACGAATGCGGATCCCTGCATAAGTTTCAAAACTAGCGCCTTTTGAAGCATCATACTTCTTCGCTGCTTCAAGCAACCCAATCATTCCCGCTTGGATCAAGTCATCCAATAGGACTGTCGCGGGTAATCGTGCTAACAAATGATGGGCAATACGTTTAACTAACGGCGCATACTGCTGAATTAACTCATCACTCGATTGTAATTGCAGCTGATTGTACATACTGCCTCTTTATCAATCTGATGGGCGCGCTCCCTGTACAAGCCGCTCAACAAAAAACTCTAAATGACCTCGGGGCACAGTCTGTACTGGCCACCCATTTACTTTATTCGCTAATTGACGATATGCCAAGGAAACTTTGCTCTTTGGAAAAGCTTTTAAAACAGCCACTTGGCGCTGAACAGCTTTGCGAACATTTTCATCATAAGGGATTGAACCAACATATTGAAGCGTGACATCAAGAAACCTGTCCGTTACCGTCAATAACTTACCAAACATATTCCTCCCTTCGGTATCCGTTCTGACCATATTGGCCAAAACCCGAAAACGAGTCATCTTATAATCCCTATTTAGCAATTTAATTAAAGCATACGCATCCGTTATTGACGTGGGTTCATCACAAACAACCACTAAAACTTCTTGTGCAGCCTTAACAAAACTAACAACAGAATCCGAAATACCGGCCGCCGTGTCAATAATTAGAACATCAATCTCATCAGAAACCTCATTAAAAGCGTGGATAAGCTCCGCATGCTCATGCGCAGACAGCGCAGTCATCTCCTGAGTTCCTGAACAAGCTGGCACAATTTTAAGATGATCACTGACATCAAGCATCACATCTTTTAAACCACACTCGCCACTCAATACATCAGAAATATTCTTTTTCGGGCGCAATCCCAACAGAACATCGACATTAGCCAAGCCCAAATCAGCATCCATTAACACTGAGCGATGTCCTAGGTCTCCCAACGCCAGCGCGAGATTAACCGATACATTCGTTTTACCGACCCCGCCTTTACCACCAGTAACCGCAATAACCTTTACGGGCTTATGTTGATTCATCATTAATACTCACCATTAACCCGTTTTATACACAGAGTCTAAAGCGGAGGTGTTTTTCTCAGCTTCAATTGCCCGCTGCGCAGTTATAACTGCCCGACTAACCAATTCATGTTTTTGCGCAACATCAATATCATCCGGGATACGCTGCCCATCAGTAACATAAGTAACAGGCAGACGCTTTTCTACAATCAAAGAGATCGCCTCACCCAAACTACCCGATTCATCCATCTTACTCAAAACACAGCCATTTAACCCCAAACGCTGATAAGCATTAAAGGCTTGTTCTACAACTCGACGCTGACTACTACAGGAAACAACCAGCAGCTTCTTAAGACGCAAAGTAACACTCTCAAGCATCTCAAGCTGCGCTTCACTATGCGGCTCCTGTGCATTCAAACCGGCCGTATCGATTAATACTAACCTTTTGTTTTTTAAAGAGTGGAGAACTTCATCCAAACTATTCGTCGCATCCACAACCCTAACAGGAACATCTAGAATCCGACCAAAAGTACGCAACTGCTCATGCGCGGCAATTCGGAAGGTATCGGTCGTAACAAGCGCTAAACTAGAGCTTCCATATTTCAATACATATCTCGCAGCCAATTTACCTATCGTTGTCGTTTTACCAACCCCTGTCGGGCCAACAAAAGCGATCATTCCGCCGCGGTCAATAAAGTCATCACCCAGTACAGGAATCGAATCAGACAACCGTGACAATGCATGCTTCCAGGCTTTATCTGGAGAAATATCCATCTCCATACTCGCCAAAAGATGAGAAGACAGTTTTTCACTAACACCCAAAAGCTCAAGTTTACGCTGCAATGGAGGTTTTGAAGGGGCTGCAGGAGCAGCCCTAGCAGCAACAACCTGCTGACTGAGCAAGTTTTTTAGCTGGGCGATCTCATCCTGCATAGAGCGAATTAACCCTTCGTTCGCTGATTCTGGTGCCTCAACAGCAGAGATCGACAGCTCTTCTTGCAGATCCACACCAAGATCACTTTCACCGACCATTGGGCCACGCATATAATTCTGATGAGCAGAGTCCGCCTTTTCCTTCTGACGCTGCTTAAGGGATGCTAAAATTGTGCGCAGGTCTTCATCATCCGACTCAAGCTGTCTATTAACCGGCCCCGACGCGTCATTTTTTTGACCACCCTGCGTTTGCGCTGAAGCAATCTGCATTCTCGCCTTCTGCAACTCACCAGCAAGATCACTACTACCACCCTTCGTCAGCACATCTATCTGTTCCTGACGCTTACGAGTTTTTACTTTCGTCCGACTAAACTCTTGCTGAGCAACCTCATAATCATTCTCATGCGCAGCAACAACCTCCACACCACCTGCTACGCGATGATTGGAAACAATAACGGCATCAGCACCTATTTCATCTCGCACACGGCGCATAGCCTGACGCATATCTGGCGCGAAAAAGCGTTTTACTTTCATACTAATTCCTTATCGGCCAGTAGGATCAACACTAAAATCAGATTAGCCATTAACCTCACCTCCTACCGTCGCAACGATAGTGACCTTTTTATTTTCAGGAATTTCCTGATACGAGAGCACGTTAATTTGATGCTCTCCATAACGAACAAACTTTGACATTAACGGACGAACAGGGGCTGCTACTAATAGCACAGAAGGCCGCCCCATCATCTCCTGCTGGGTAGCTGTCTCAGACAATGAAGACTGTAAACGCTCTGCCATCCCTGGTTCTAACACCAAACCATTATCTTGCCCCTGCTGAACTGAATTCAACAACAGCTGTTCCAACTGAGGAGCTAAAGTAATGACCGGCAGCTCAGCTTCAGAACCATTAATATTTTGCACAATCAAACGGGAAAGCGAGACCCTGACAGCCGCCGTTAACGCCAATGGATCTTGTGTCCGATTAACCGCATCAGCTAAAGACTCAGCAATTGTCCTGAAGTCCTTCAGCGGCACTTGCTCCATCAGCAGATTTTGCAATATTTTTAACAGCACACTAAACGACAGCTTACCTGGAACCAGCTCTTCAACAAGCTTAGGCGAGCTTTTCGTTAGCATATCAAGCAGCTGCTGCACCTCTTCATGCCCCAATAACTCATGAGCATGAAGCTGCAACAATTGATTTAAATGCGTTGCCACCACTGTCGACGCATCAACAACGGTATAACCTAAAGATTGCGCCTGCTCTTTCTGGGACTGCTCGATCCAAACAGCCTCAAGACCAAACGCGGGATCTTGTACCTCGACTCCTTGCAGCTTACCGAATACCTGACCTGGATTTATGGCCAACTCGCGATCAGGGTAAACCTCAGAATCACCTACAACCACTCCCATTAAAGTGATCCTATAAGCCCCCGGTAACAGATCAAGATTATCGCGTATGTGCACAGAGGGAACCAAAAAGCCTAAATCCTGTGACAACTTCTTACGCACACCCTTGATACGACTTAGAAGCTGACCGCCCTGCATCTTATCTACCATTGGAATAAGACGATAACCAACTTCCAAACCGATCATATCGACGGGCATCACATCATCCCAATCCAGCTCCCGCTTCTCTGAGCTTTCCTCTGGCGGCAACTCAGCTTGCTCTTTAGCATGTTCTTCAGCTGCAACCTTTCTTTGCTGCTCTTTCTTAACAATCCACCAAGCCGCTCCACCAGCAGCCGCCGCAAGAGATAAAAAGGCGAAATGCGGCATCCCAGGAATAATGCCCATAATCGTCATAATGCCGGCAGCCACAGCCAAAGCTTTAGGCGACGCAAACATCTGAGCCACCACCTGCTTACCCATATCATGGGAAACATTCTGACGAGTCACCATAATAGCCGCCGCTGTAGACAGCAGTAATGATGGGATCTGCGCAACCAAACCATCCCCGATAGTCAGTAACGAATAAAAACGCATTGCCGTCTCAAAATCCAGATCATGCTGTAACATTCCGATACCCAAACCACCGAGCAAATTGATCACAAGAATCAAAATACCAGCGACAGCATCTCCTCGCACAAACTTAGAAGCACCATCCATCGAACCATAAAAGTCGGCTTCTTGAGTTACATCTTCACGTCTCGCCCTTGCATCCTCTTGACCAATTAGACCGGCATTCAGATCTGCATCAATCGCCATCTGCTTACCAGGCATTGCATCAAGCGTAAAGCGAGCACTAACTTCCGAAATACGGCCAGCACCTTTTGTGACTACAACAAAGTTAATAATGATGAGGATTAAAAAGACAACAAAACCAACAACGTAATTACCGCCAACGACCACTTCGCCGAAAGCCTCGATCACTTTACCCGCTGCGTCCCCACCTTCATGACCATATAACAAAACAACGCGCGTTGATGCCACATTCAGCGAAAGCCTCATCAACGTAGCAACAAGAATAATGGTCGGAAAGATTGCAAAATCTAGGGGGCGGTCAGAATAGACACAGACCAATAACACAACGATAGAAAGCGCTATATTGAAAGTAAAGAACACATCAAGCAAAAACGGAGGAACGGGCAAGGTCACCATTGCCAAGATAACCAACAGCAGCAAAGGCACGCCTAGGTTGCCCTTAGTCAAACTGCGAACGTTATCGAGTATTACAGCCCTATCCACTTAAACTCCAGCGTCAAAAAAACATCACAAAAAATCATTCATCGACAAACAGCCTAATAATTACACATCCAAGCACTAAATACGCTGTTTTTTTGACGAATAATTACACGAAGAGTAAAAAATGCAATTTCCGAGCCAGTTACTGATCGGCTTTAAATTCCTCTGGAATCGGAAGTTCGCCCACCTTAAGCTCTGTAGGCCTATCAGCATCACGACTCTTATAACGTTTCAACTGGAATACATACGCCAAGACCTGAGCGACGGCCATATAAAGACCAGACGGTATCTCATCATCTATTTCAGTGGAGTGGTAGATAGCTCGCGCGAGCGGCGGAGCAGATAAAATAGGGACATCATGAGCTTCAGCAATCTCACGAATTTTCAAAGCAACAAAATCTGCTCCTTTAGCAACCATAACAGGCGCACCACGCCCCTCTCCCTCACCACCACTTTCATACTTTAAAGCAACGGCATAGTGAGTCGGGTTGGTAATCACTACATCGGCCTCAGGCACAGCGCTCATCATTTGCCGCTGAGCAATTTCCCGCTGCAATTGACGAATACGCCCTTTAACTTCGGGCTTTCCCTCAGTATTTTTAAGCTCGTCTTTGACCTCTTGCAGCGTCATCTTCATTTTTTCTGTGTATTCGTATAACTGATACGGCACATCAACAACTGCCACTAAGATCAATACAGCACTCAACGCCATAAAAACCCAAATAATAATATCCAGCGCAGAATCAATAGCGGGCCGAGCTTCAAAAGTGGCTAGCGCTAAAATATCATTTCTAATCGTCCACAGAATCAATATTGCAAACCCACCGACTAAAGAGAACTTAGCGATAGCTTTAAACAACTCAACCAAGGCCTTAAGCGAGAACATTCGCTTAATTCCAGCCAAAGGATCGATTCTACTTCCCTTAGGGGCGATGGAATCCGCACTAAAATTCCAACCGCCTAACGCAATCGGCCCCACAAGGGCCGCTATCACCAAAACACCAAACACACCCGAGAGACCAATAAGCGCATCCCAAGCAGACATACCAAAATGAGAAAAAAGTTTATTGGTATCAAAAATGGCCTGCCGATCCAGGACAAAATTACTTTCCATTATCCCAAGCATACGCTCAGCCAGCTGCGAGCCAAAAATAATAACCGAAAAAACAGCTGCCATTAGGACCAGCGTTGTTGCAAGCTCTTTAGAGCGCGGAACATCCCCTTTCTCCCGAGCTTCCTTTATTCGCTTGGGGGTGGGGTCTTCTGTTTTCTCCTGACCCGAATCTTCGGCCATTAACCCCTCCTACAGAAAAACATTTTCAATATAGGTCAACACGAAACTAGAGATTCTCATGTATTGATCAAGAAACCCTCCTAGATTGACCCAATTAATAAACAGACCCAACACCATCGTAAATGGAAAGCCTACCGCCAAAATATTTAGCTGCGGTGCCGCACGTGACATAATGCCAAAAGCCATATTAACAACCAATAATGCAGTAACAGCAGGCAGCGCCATTAACATCGCAGCCGAAAACATCCAGCTTCCGGACATCGCGACTCGCCAATAACTTTCTCTAGAAAAAGCCGACAAGCTCACAGGCACCACATCGAAACTTCGAACAACAATCTCAATCATCACCAAATGACCATTAAGCGATATAAAGATCATCATGATTAACGTTAGATAAAACTGCCCTAACATTACAACCGATATGCCGTTTGTTGGATCCGTCATTGAAGCAAAACCCAAACCCATCTGCATAGCAATCATTTGACCGCCTAGCACAAAGATCTGATAAAAGATCTGAAACAAAAAGCCCAAGATCCCACCAACTAAGATCTGTTGCCCTACGACGAGGTAAGTATTAAAACTTAGGGCATCAAACTCCGGCATCGGAGGCAAAAGAGGGGCCACCGTTCCAGCAACCGCTAATGCCAACATCAATCTAACCCGAGCATTAATCAGCTGACTTCCCAATAAAGGGACGGCCATAAAAAAGGAAGCAATACGAAAAAAAGGCCAAATAAAAGCAGATATCCATTGTTCAATTTGAAGCACACTTAGCTCAAACAAAGGATCAACCTATTAGGTAGGGGATATTTTTGACTAGGCTGGTGAAATGTTCCATCAATTGATTCAAAATCCACGGACCAGCCCACATAATGACAAGAATGGTCATCAATAGTCGAGGCAGAAAGCTTAAGGTTTGTTCGTTAATCTGCGTTGCGGCCTGGAAAGTTGAAACAACCAAACCAATCAACAAACTAGGCACTATTATTACTGTCACTAATAGCACGATTAGCCAAAAGGCCTCACCAAACAGGCCAAGCACAATCTCTGGAGTCATATAGAAAATCTCCTTCAGTACTAATAGCTAAATACCAAAACTAGCAGCTAAGGTTCCGATAACCAAAGCCCAACCATCCACTAGAACAAACAACATGATCTTAAATGGCAACGAGATAATAACCGGGGAAAGCATCATCATACCCATCGCCATCAAAACACTTGCCACAACCAAGTCGATTACCAAAAAGGGAATAAAGAGCATAAAACCGATTTGGAAAGCTGTTTTCAGCTCACTGGTAACAAACGCTGGCACTAAAACAGTAAAAGGAATCTGCTCCGGAGAGCTGACTGCTTCGGCACCCGAAATTCGCATAAACAACCCAAGATCACTTTCTCTTGTTTGTAACATCATGAAATCACGAAATGGACCACTCGCCTGCTGAAAAGCCTCTACCACTGTCATCTCTTCATTAACATATGGCTGCACGGCCTCAGCATAAACCTTATCTAGGACAGGCGTCATAATGAACAAAGTCAAAAACATCGCCATACCCACCATAATCTGATTAGAAGGCGTTTGCTGCAATCCCAAGGCCTGACGTAATATAGCAAATACAATAATAATGCGCGCAAAAGAGGTCATCATCATAACCATCGCTGGCAAGAACGTCAGCATAGTCATGAGTGCAAGCACTTGGAGCGTCACACTATAATTGCTTTCCCCATTCTCACCTGTTGTCAGCGTTAAAGCAGGAATACCCACATCAGCGGCCTGCGAAGAGATGGAAAAAACACTTAATACAACAACAGACAAATATAATATAAATCTATTCATCTGTTTTCTTCTCATCCTGATCCGCTTGTCTTTGCTTCAGCGCTTCACCCAAACGAGCACTAAAAGCATTCGGTTTCGCATCAACATCTACAACGGCCTCATCAAAAGAGTGCAAATGAGAAACCCTACCTGGTGCAACACCTAATAAAATCTGTTGATCACCTACTTTCACAAGAACAGCTTTCTCTCGAGTGCTCAATGGCAATACACCGAGCACCCGCATATTCTTACTAATTGGCGAAATACCTGAAAAACGCTTAAACGCCCAAGAGAGGATAAAAATTATCGCAACGACAACCAGCAAACCAACGACCAGCTGAACCAAAGCCTCACTAGAAAAGGGTTCATTATACGCAGTGCGCAGTGCGGGCTGCGCAGAAGAAACGGCTGTCTCCGCAGCCAAGCGAGCAGAAAATAAAATTACTGATATAGAAAATAACAGACGATACATCTGTTATTTAAGCCGTTTAATACGTTCTTGCGGACTAATAACATCCGTCAATCGAATCCCATAACGATCGTTCACAACCACAACTTCGCCATGAGCTATCAGCGTCCCGTTGACCATAACGTCTAACGGTTCACCCGCAACACGATCTAATTCAATAACAGAGCCCTGATTTAACTGAAGCAGATTACTAATAGGAATATCTGTTTGCCCCACTTCCATGGATAACGTCACTGGGATATCTAGAATAACGTCAAGTTTAGGGTCCGTAACAGGAGTGCCTTCATCTTGCAGCTCATCCAACTCAACCGAATCACTCGTCACACCTGTTGCAGCAAGCAGCTCATCAGGATCGACAGCCGCCTCGGCATCACCCTGCTCGCCCATTGCGGCGGCCCACTCATCAGCTAACGCTTGTTGATCTTCAGTTTCATCACTCATTTACTATTCTCTACGAATCGGTTCAATGTATTTATTTTTGACGCTCGATTTGATCTACGACTTTAACCGCTAAATTGCCACGAGAGACACCCATTGTACAATTATAAACAGGAACTTTATTGGCTTTTAGCTGGAAGAATTCTGGCAATTCAATCGGGATAACATCACCGGCCTCAAGCTCCAGCACATCGCGCAGAGTCATGCTTTGCTGAGCAATTGTCATCTCAAGCGGCAATCCCGCCATCAAAATATCGCGCTGTAACGCAACTTGCCAACGCTCATCTTTTTCGTCTTCGCCGTTTTGGAACCCTGACACCAACAAGTCCCTTATTGGCTCAAGCATTGAATACGGCATTGCCACGTGAAACTCACCGGACCCGCCTTCAAGATCAACCTGAAAAGTACTCACCACAACCACTTCTGTAGGATTAATCACATTTGCCATCGCAGGGTTCATCTCGTGCCCCAAATGCTCAAATGTTAATTCCTTTACTGGTCTCCAAGCCTCTTCAAGATCAAGAAAGAATTGCTCCAACGCTTTATGAATAAGCCGTGTTTCCGTTGGTGTAAATTCTCGCCCTTCGATTTTAGCATGGCGGCCATCACCACCAAAAAAGTTGTCTACCAACTTAAAAACCAGCTTGGCATCCATTATAAACAAAGCGGTTCCGCGAAGCGGGGAAACGCGAATAAGGTTCATACTAGTAGGGACATAAAGTGTGTGAATATAATCACCATACTTCATAACCTGAACCCCACCCACTGTCACATCAGCAGCTCGACGCAAGAGGTTAAATAAACTTATGCGGGTATAGCGCGCAAAACGCTCATTGACCATTTCAAGCGTAGGCATGCGTCCACGAACAATACGCTCATGGCTCGCTAAGTCATAAGATCGGACAACGCCTTCTTCAATCTCCTCCTCTTCTGAAGTTTCAACATCACCGTCATCTACTCCATGAAGAAGAGCATCGATGTCATCCTGTGACAGGAGATCCTTAACTGACATTTAGAGATTTACTCCACTCAGGCAGCTTTGCATTACTGCATTACCATATTGGTAAAGAGTATAGTTTCTACGCCGGGTTTGCCGATCTTCT
>Ga0193962_1001238_pt1 | contig 11938 bp, 7 predicted proteins | sample FB_5_MG_FD_140335 | JGI IMG/M metagenome (GOLD analysis project Ga0193962, IMG submission 140335) | Microbial mat bacterial communities from the Broadkill River, Lewes, Delaware, United States - FB_5_MG | ecosystem: Environmental > Aquatic > Freshwater > River > Microbial mats | place: USA...
TCCATCATATCTTTTTGAGTTAATATATCCCATATAAATCCTTCATTTTTAGTCACCTATTAGACACCCTCTTTGGTAAAATAAGCTATTTTTTGATTTAATATGATAACATAGATTTTCACTACAAATACGTGTAGTAAGTCATTTGAGAGGTTTTGATGACATTTAATGAAGTATGATAAAGACCCGGATATGATCCCGGACATCTCCACCAATATATAATCTAAAGAAATCTTACAAAGTCCACAAAGACACCATTTTATCGAAACTTTAACCACTTTATAATCCAATATAGTCTAAGATAATACTATCAAATCTAAAATATTTAGGGGTACTCATAGGGTACTTTTGTTATAATTTAGGGTATCAAATAATTCCAATACCCTAAAAAGGATTACCTTATGGCAAGAACTACTCTACCACTAACAGCTACACAAATTAAAACTGCAAAAGCTAAAGAAAAAGATTACAAGCTTTTTGATGGTGGAGGACTTTTTTTATTAGTTGCAAAAACTGGTGGGAAGAGATGGAGATTAAAATATAGATTCAATAATAAAGAAAAAGTAATTGCATTAGGAACATATCCAAACTTTAGTCTAAAAGATGTAAGAGCAATTAGAGATGAATATAAATCGTTAGTTGCAAAAGGTATTGATCCAAATGAATTAAAAAAACAAGTAAAAAAAGAAGCAGAGATAATTGAGAAAAAAAGAGAAAACACTTTTTACAAAGTTTCTCAAGAATGGCATGAAAATTATAAGAGTGAAGTATCAGAAAACTATCATATAAAATTAGGACGTGCATTAGAAAATTATGTCTATAGATACATGAAAAATAAACCAATAGAAGAGGTAACAAGATTAGATTTAATTGAAATACTGAAAGTATTAAAAGAAAGAGATTTACAAGATACTGCTAGTAGAGTATTTATGATTATAAACAAAATATATAAGTATGCAGTAACTTTAGAATATGTATCTCATAATATAGTAGCAGATATAGAATCAAAAAATATCTTAGGAAAAAGAGAAAAGAAACACTACCCTACTTTCACAAAAGAAAAAGATATAAAAGGTTTACTATTAGCTATTGATGGATACTCAGGAGATTATACTACTAAGATGTCATTAAAAATGCTTCCTTATGTATTAGTACGAAGTTATAATATTAGATATTGTGAATGGTCTGAAATAGACTTCAAAACAAAAGAATGGATAATACCAGCTTCAAAAATGAAAACAAAAACAGAATTTATTCTTCCACTTCCAAATCAAGTAATAGAAATACTAGAGGAAGTAAAACAATTTACCGGAAATGGTCAATATGTATTTCCAAGCTTTAGAGCAAAAGATAAACCAATGAGTGATAATACTCTTATTGGAGCATTAAGAAGAATGGGATATACAAAGGAAGAGTTTGTACCCCATAGTTTTAGAGCTATGTTCTCTACAATTGCTTATGAAAATATGAATATAGCTAACGGTCATGACTCTTCAGGAGAAGTTATTGAAGCACTTTTAGCACACAAAGAGTCTAATAAAATTAAAGAAGCATATAATAGAGCTAACTATAAAGAAGGTATGAGAAATTTAATTAAATGGTATGCTAATTATTTAGACAAAATAAAAATATAAAATAATATTACTATATTGGATAAAGAAGAAATTACTTTAAGTATAAATTAAGAAAGTGTATTTTATATTAAATGAATTAAAGCAATACACCTTCTTGATCAAAAAAACCATATTGATCCATAGTTGGTATAAGAATACAATCAATATAATCATCTCCTGTTAAGCTTGGTTTTTTTTGATTTTCTTTTTCTGCGCTGAACGCATCATGTCCATTTGCTCCTAGTAGCTGTTTAATCATAATATCATATGCATATTTCCAAGGTTTTACTTTTAGAAATGTTTTTTTTAGTGCAAGATATATATTAATCCCTTCATAGTCTAGATCACCCCAAAGATAAAATTTAAATGATTCCTGCTCATCAAATATTTTATGAAGTGACTTTTCTTTATAGTTTATATTATTCGTACCTTGAAAATAAAAAGATCTGTATTTTTCATCTTTTAACCTTTCAGCTGTTCCCATAAAGCCAGATAGAAAAATAAGTATATTTTTTTCTGTAACTGACTTTTTATTTTTTAATGATTCAAATGTTTGTTTATTCTCAATAAATAGAATATTTGTTAAGTTTTCTTTTGATGCAAAAACTAATATTTGGATAGGTTGTTGAACAATATTAAGAATATCCCAGTATTCATTTCTTGAATCAAGTATTTTCGAGTGTCCAAAAAAAATAAAAGCACTAGCTTCTCTAATAAAGTCATCTTGTCTATTAAGTAAGAGATATCCTTCAACTCTATTAATAATCTCCTTTGCAGTTTTCCCTTTATATACAATAGGAGTTAAGTTTTTAAAAATATCTTTTTTTTGTGTGGGAATTTGAGATGAATCTATGGCTTCAATCCATTCATTCTTATATAATGATATTGTCATATTTAAAACTTCACGGAATTGATATTCAAAGTCATCATTAAAAATAAGCATTGCTTTTCTTTTGTAAAGAGGGAATGTATGTCTTTTATCTTTGTAATTAATTGTAAATATATTTAAATTTATACATTGTTCTATTTGTTTCTCTGCTTCAATTTCTTCATTTATATTTTCAGGACAATAAAGCAAAGTTAAGCATTTTTTTATTGTTTGTGTATTTGGATTAAGACTTAGTTTAGCTGGGGTAGTTATATTACGATCTCTTTTATTTATGATATTAAGAAAATATATGATTATCTCTTTACATATAGTAGAACTCAGTACTTTCTCAATCTCCTCTTTTCTTAACATAAATTATTCTCCAGGAACGTCAAATAAAGACATTTTTTCTCTAATTCTATCTTCATCTTTTTTAAATAATTTTCTAATTTCATCTTGATCCAACTCTTCATAAGTTGCAAACTGTTTTATTTGATAGTTTTCATAAGAATTATCTCTAATCTCTTTATATAGATTATATCTATCAGTTGCAAATGGCATTAAAATAGATTCATCTTTAGTTGGCATGGCAGCAATCAATTGAAAGCCTAGTGAATCTTTTAAGTAATTAATCATATCTCCTGTTCTTTTATCATCAACTCTATTAAATGCTTCATCAATAAGTAGGAAACCTAGCCCTCCAGTTTTACATCTTTTATTATCTTTATCAAATGAAGAGTATGCGGCAATAGACCTGATTATGTAATAACTAGTTGTTGCTTGTCCTCCACTATCTGTTGCCAAATCGCTTAATGAGATAGAGTTTTCTTCATTATCATCAAATACTTTATGAATATCATACTCTTTATAATTTCTATAATCTGAAATATTTTTTAATTCTTTTTTAGCTTCTGTATCATCTGATTCTAAAAGAAGACTATCAATTATCTCTTTTGTTTCTATAAATTCTTCAGGTAGTACATTTTTTTCATATCCTAAAGCATCTCTATTAGACAGTACAACATATTCAAAATAGTCATAATATTCTTTGTATTTAGGGAAAAATGGTTCTTTTATTACGAACTTCTCATTAGCAAATTTATGCTTCTTTAGCATTAAATTTAATCTTCTTACTTTTTCTTTTCCTTCCGCAATAGAATTATATACCCTGTTACAAAACTCATCTTTAAATGATTTATTAAAATCATCTCTTGCATTTTCAAGTTGTATTCTTTTATTTTTTAATACATTACTTGATAATCGTCTATGAACAGTTTTTTGTTCAGTAAAATAAGCATAGATTTTTTTATATGATTCAATATTATCTGATACAGAGTTATAAAGTTTAGCATCGGGAATTAGCGCAAGTTCAACAGATTTCATATTATGTTCATTTGAAATTCTTTCATATTCAATTAGGTTATTTTTAATTGTACTATCAAACATAGGAGCTAATTCTGTATTTTTATAACTCTCTCTTGCTTGGATATCTAATTTTTCAATCTTTTCTAGAATATTGTTAGAATCATTTGCTATTGCAACTCTTATTTCTTCTTCTAAGTTATCAATTCTTTTAGTTATAGAATTTGAAGTTATCATATCATCTTCAATAACTTTTATTTTATTCCCTATTTCATTTTTTAAAAATCCAATATCTTCTCTTGCCTGACCTTGTTCCTCTTCAAGTTCATTTATTCTTTTGTCTAGTTTTTTTATTTCATTTATTTTTTCTTGCTCTTTACTAATATCAATAAGTTTTAATTTTTCATTAATTGATTTAATCTCTTTAGAAATATCCTCTTTTTTTAATTGAAGTGGATTTAAATCTTCTAATGTAACTTTATTAAGCCATTTTTCTAAACTTACTAATTTATCTTTTTTTGCTCTTAGAGGTGTAAGAACTTTTTGTTTTTCTCGTAATTCTTCAGTTAGAACTACATGTCTTTCATATTTTGATGCTTCACCTATAAAACAATCACTTTTTTTAGCTAAACATTCAAAGGTTGTGTAGCCACTTGCAGCTAAACCATCGGACTTTAAGCCTCTTTGAGCTCTTGTCAGTTCTAGAGTTGTTTTTACTTGTAATACATTTCCATAGTTTAATATCATATATGCTTCGGCAATGGGATTACTAAATTCTAATAAACTTAGTATCGAGTCAGGTTTAATTACTTTATGATATTTCTCTGAGTCGGAAAGTACCTTATTCCCTTGAATTATTTTTGATTTTAATTTTTTCTCTTTTAAGAAATTAGTTACTTCAACTTCATAATCACCATCAACTACTATAGCAAATCTATTCCCACCTAGAAATCCTTCTATTGCTCTTTGCCAATCTTTATTTTTTATATCTAGATACTCACATAAAGGAGCAGCATCTGCCCTAGGGAAAGCTTCTTTAATAATATCAATATCTCTTTGATTTGGATATCTTGTTTCACCTGTAAGTTCAAAAGAGTCAACTTCATTAAATAAAGATTGAACCTCTGCATCTAATTCTTTAAATTTATTACGAACAAGATCTGCTTCTATATCTAGTTTCTTCATAAATTCGCCATTGACATCTAATAAGAAGTCTAATTCATTATTAATATTTGAATATAAATTAAGACGATCATTTATATTTAAATGAGATTCACTAGCCTCATTTAATTTATCCAGTAAATTAACATTACAATATTCATGTATTTGAATTATTTCATTGGTACTTTTAAGTCTTAGATGTAATTCTTCATATGTCTCAAAAAGTGAAGTAATAGTATTATTAGCTGTATTTTCATCTTCATTTAGTTTGATCATTCTTTCATCAAATTGTTCTTTTAGCACAATATTTTCATTGCCTTCTAAACTTTTTTCTAGATCTTCTTTTGTCTTTGATAGATCAGGTATTGTTTTTTCTTTGAGATTTTTAATAGTATTTTCTTTAGTGTTAAGATCTCCCTTAAATTGAGATAATTTCTTATTGTCATCGATAGTTTTTTTTGTTAACCTAATAGATTTTCTTTTTTCTACAAGATATTTTAAATCAATATGCTCTTTCCAACTATTTATTGTTTCTATTCCACATTTTATTACTGAATCTAATGACTTTTCACTCTCTTCAATTGCAATTGCTTCTTGCTCAATTTTGTTAAAACTAGAAATTGCATCTTTTAGGCTATTTATTACAGAATTTAGATCATCTTTTTCTAGAAGCTCTTGACTTACAAATTTATTAATATTGTCAGTTTTAGTAGGAAATATATATTTTACAAATGCCTTTGCAGCTTTTTTAGCTTCATTATATGAGATAGAATTTAAACCATTAAAGTTTCCATATAGCTTCATCAGATATTCTTGTTTTGAATCACAAATAAGAAGATTTCCTTTAACTTTATTTTTTAAATATTCTTTGAGTTTTTTAATATCTTTTATATTTCCTTTTGGGTCTTCATTTTCCATAAAGTCATTTGAATTTAGCTCTTCATTAAAACAAAACCCTAATTCTTGAACACCTCCTTTGGGAGTCGGAAGATTTTTACCTCCTTCAACTTCTGCTTCACCATAAATCCAAGCTGTAAACTTTTTTCCATCAATATCATTTTTAAATACAAGTGCAACAACTCCTAAAGCTTCATTTCTTGTAAACTTTAATTGGTCTGCACCTAATAAATAACTTGCAAAGGAACGCTTTCTTTCATTTCTTTTTCTTGTATCATCTTCACTTTGACCCGCATTATAGTTAATGATATTACTAGTATCTCCTGTCATTATAATTTGAATCATATCTTGAAAAGTACTTTTCCCAGAGCCATTTTCTCCAACAAGTAGAGTTAATGAGCCTTGGAAGTAAAACTCCCTCTTATTTAGATTAGCAAAATTTATTCCTATTGCCTTATAGAGTTTATATGCCATTCTCTTGTCCTTCTTTCTCTTCCTTTTTAGATCTAAACTCTTCTAATGTATCTTTTACTATTCCTTGAGGGACTAAATCAAAAATCAAAGGTCTTATAATTATTGGATATTCTTCATTGTGATTAAAAAAGTTTTTATGATATTTAATAACTCTTAATCTTTTTAGCTCTTTGAATAATTCTTCTTTTGCTTTTGCTGTTTTACTGATTTTTTCTGCTACATCAAGATTTAGTTTTGATTTAAAAGAACTCATGAATTCAACTTCATTAATTACAACAGTAAAATCTTCTTCCTTTTCTGAACTATGTTGTTCGTATAAAAGATATAAAACAATTAATGAAGCAGCTAAATCTTTTGTTATATTAAGTCTCATTAGACTGGAAGCAGATTCCTCATCTCTAATGATATTAGAACCTGGATAATCTGCATCAGGTGGGAATAATCTTATTGATCTAAATTCTTCATTATGGTAAACATCTATCCCTAATATTGATAAGAAGTCATTAATTTCATTTTTAACTAGTAAAAAGTCATCGTACAGTTTCTTTTCTGTTGTAGGGTCTCCTTCTGAGTGAGTTCCCGTATCCGGACGACAAATAACTCCATTATGCATTAAATATATAACTATGTCACCAAACTCTTTTTCCGTTATTCCTGAATCTTCAATTTGGTTTTTTATATATTGACTTATTCTCATTTATCACCTTTATCTTTTATAATAAATTCATCTGTTGTAAAATATCTATTATTAACTCTATCTCCTGTTGATTCAACATCAAATAAACCACTTGTTTTTGCTACAGAAACAAGATTAAGCGAATAGCTCAGATCTTTATAAGAATTAATAGGAATTAAACTATTTATAATTGAATCATCATCTTTTAAGTCTTTTAAGATTCTATCTTGAATATCTTTTGAGATATAGCTTTTTGATTTTCTTATAGCTTCAAGTATTTTTTGCTCTTGTATTTGTTCTCGGGATGGTTCTTCTTCAACTATTGCAGTATTGCTTTTTGTTCTTCTTTTACTAGTTGTTTTAATTTTTATTCTAGAAGGATCTAAATATCGTCCTCGTTGAATATTTATTTTTTCAGCTATTGATGTAATGATTTTTTCTTGTCGGTCTTCGTTACTAGCTAATATTTCTAATGCTAAGCTATTCATATAAGATGAACGTTTTATCATAAGTGAACTTACTTGTTTTAGGACCATCTCTGAGAATTTAAATAATGAACTAATTGACTCAATAAGTTCAGGCATTTTACTATCCTTTGCATTGGCTACTCTATCAAGTATTGTTTGTAATTGTGTTTCTACTGGAAAGTCATTTAATGAAAAATTGGGATATCTTTTTACCATTCTTTGGTTTTTGATTTCTAAACTTTTTTCATCATCTAGAATGTTATAAATGATTTCATTAATTCGATTTGCATTTTGAGAAATACTATCTTCTTGAAAATAGACAACAACAGTAGATTTAAAATCTTTTTCTAAATAATCTAAGAAATTTTCTCCTGCATTTTGAACATCTTGTGTTGCATCTTTTATCATCTTTTTTCGAACATCATTTATCTCATTAATTTGTTCCATTAAATCACTAACAATATAGTCACTTGCGTCAAGTGCATCAACTAAATCATATGGATCACTATCTCTTTTATATGAATCAAGTAAACCTAATGTTGTTCTTACATTTCTATGTCTTGTTAATGTTTCTTTATTGTTTAATTGGTAAAGTGTTTGAGCCATTTTTCGCCCACTTCTAGTGAAGTTATATGAAAACTCCATTAATGCATTATCATATTTTGTTTCAATCCATCCAGATGATTCTAGACGATTTAATATTGATGAATATTTAATGTTTTCATCATCAAAATTTATTTCTCTTAAAGTTCTAGTTATAACTGATTTCATATAGTTCTTATTTGAAACTACTTCTCCAATTATTCCCCTATAAATCTCACTATATAAGGTCACTAATAGTTTCTCAAAAAATGAACTATTTTTACCTGTCAAAATACTAAAAAAATCTGGGTTATCTTTTGTTATCATTAGTCACTCTATTTATATCTCAACTTATTAGTTTTTCTGACTTTTTTATTTAATAGCAGAAAGTTCTTGATATTCTTTTATGGCATATTCATCAGTCATGCCACTAATAAAATCAAGTATAAGTCTAGCTCTATAATACCATTCTAAAATTCTATATTTAAATCCTTTTACTTCTTTTTTACTCAGATCTCGCAATGCATTATCATATGCATCTATATGTTTATTTGATAAACGATTAAATAATCTCGCGGAAATTGGTGTTTCGTTTTTTTGATTATTCAATAAAAGGTTGAATTCTTTATTTGAAAGTTCCAATAAAGGCTTATAACAATTTAGTAAACCTTTAATTGATGCATTTCCTTTTAGTTCTAAGATTTCTACTTCAGGATGTTTGAAAACATGTTTTACTGCAACTTTTTTAAGAACTTCTAAAATAACATCGAATTCACTATTGTTATCTTCTAATAAAGCTTTATTGTAAGTACCATTAAAAACCTTTTTATGATTTTCTAAAAAAACCTTAGCTGCATATTTAACTAAATAATTTACAATATCTGTTCTAAAATATATTATAAAATTATTAACCTGAGACCTATTTTTCTTTTTTGCCATTTCATATTTCTCTTTTGCAATACTTTTAAGAAACTCACCTTTTTCTCCATATTCATCTGCTTCCTTGATAATAGTTTCATACAATTTCTTTAAGGACATTATCCCTTTATCAACCGCGTCTTCTAAATCAGCAATTCCATATGAAATATCATCTGCTGCTTCCATTATATATGTTAAAGGAAATCTACACCCTTCTTTCATATCTAACTCAGTATATATTTCTTTAACATATTCTTCTTCACTATAATAAAAACCTGGTTTCTTTTTTAAGTAACTGAACTTTGAAGTTTTAATGGGTCTCTTCTCATATGCTGCACGTGTATATTTTAGTATTGAAGCAGTTTGTGAATATGTTAAGTTTAACCCTTGTAAAGAATGTGCAATTCTAATACCTTGTGCATTTCCTTCAAAACAACAAATATCTTTTTCAATCATCTTTTTAAATGACCTCATATTCTTAGATAAAAGAGAATCTTTTTTTATATTAAGTGCTTTATTAAAGCATTTCACACCTTTCTTTTGCATCCATTCATTTAATGCAAGTTCACCAAAATGGCCAAAAGGAGGGTTCCCAATATCATGCATTAGACTAGCCATTTCAGATGTTGAAGTAAAAGCATGTTCTAGTCCATCCAAATTATACTTTTTAAGTTTTTTCTTTTCTTTTAGTATTTTAATAATAGTTCTTGCTATGTGTCTTGAGACTTGTTGAACTTCTAGAGAATGTGTTAATCTACTTCTCACAGCTGCATTTATTTCTAGAGGAAAAACTTGTGTTTTTTGTTGAAGTCTTCTTACTGCTGGAGAATTTACAATTCTTCCTCTATTACTTTCTGTTGCTTCATTAATATCTACAGGGGTTACATCAATTCTTTCATATTTTCTTTTTATAGTAATTTTTTTTGTATAATCAATCATCTTTTACTTTATTCTCCGATACTTCAAATATATTTGGTAATGCCCCTAGTTCAACTAAATCTGCATATACACTTCCTAATGAAAACATAGCAATTAAAACTCCAAATCCAGTTAATAACATAGTTCTTTTAAAAGCTTTTTTATTTTGTTTTTCATTTTCTTCTACTCTTTCTTCTTTTCTTTGTCTGTATAATCTTTCTTCTTTTTCTTTCTCTTTTATTCTCTCTTCTTTTTCTTTCTCTCGAATATCAATTTCTATTAAATTTACTAAGTCTTCTACTTGGGATTTCATCTCTTTATGGTTTTCTTCAACCGAATAAATATCATGTAGAAAAGACCAAATAGTATGCATCTGTTGCTTTTTATAATTAACAGGATTGGAAAAAAAACAACTTAAATCAAAACTATATATCTCTTTCCTAAGAGTTAACATTTTATTAAAATTTTCATTTTTATATGAAGAAGAGACATCCATCATAAGCTTTTCAGTATATAGATTATAAGCTTGAGCCAATAAATATAATATATAAATTCTTTCAAACTTATCTATTTGTTCATCAAATTTTGCAATAAAAACAAAACCATTTTCTGAAAAGACAACTTTTATATCCTTATTATCATAACAATTAGACTCATTTATTTTTAAAGTATCAGAGTTTCTTAATAATTTACTTATCTCCATATTAGAAATATCTTTTTTATCCCCTGATATATGATAAGCAAAAAAATCTGCTTTTTTTGATTTAGATTCTAGTTCTTTAATTTCAAAAAAAATCTTTTTAAAATAATTTATATAACTCATCTTGATATCATCACTTTTATAATAATTAATTTCACTATTTACACTTTCATAAAGAAACTTATGATTTTTGGTAATTTTCTGCTTATCATATAACTCGCTTCCTCTAATCTCTTTAAAACCATAATATCTTATCAATTTATTTCCTTCAACTTTTCTAATATCTTCACCATCGCTAAAGTATCCAACTTACAATACTCTAAAAGTGAAGTTCTCATCCTCTTCTTCTCATCCTCTTCCATCTTAGTCATATTTGCAAATGCATTCATAGCTTGGCTTCCATTTTGTACGCCATCTAACTCTTCATATGTTTTTGCAAACTCTGGAACTAATGCAGGTAATACATACTTGATAGAATAACTTCCATTCATTGATGGTGTTACGTAGTATTTCTTTTGGAAAGGTATCATTAGGTCTTTCATATTTTCATTTATACTTAGAAGATGGATACTAAGCTCTGGGTATAAATCTGATAGTTTTTTTATAACACCTTTTTCAAAACTCATGTTATATGCTAATACTGTCACATCACTTGGCATATGCTCACGCAAACTTTTAGCTATATCCTCTCTTGGGTCTATACCATCTAGGGCTAAAAACTCTTTGTGTTCTAGTGTTCCATCTTCATACTCTATATGAAGTGAGTATTGGAATGGTATTTGTTGATATGGGCTAATACCTTTAAATTCAGGAATAGCTTGTTGGAATGTCTCAAAATCTAAATGATAGATTGGATAAGTCAAAGTATCTACAAACTCTTTGATTTTTTCTTTATTTATGAAAGTCTCTTTTGATTTGTAGTTTTCTACTGCTTGGGATTGATTTGTAGTCATAGCAAAGTTATCTGGTATATCTTCTATTTTTTTTATACCTTGAGAATATAACTCTACTTGCTTTTTACTTCCTAGATTAAAGATATTAAAAATAGAGTATTCAGGTATAGCTCTTTGAGTTTTCCAACAATAATCTTTTGCATCACATACGTATGGATTATGACAGTGTTTTCCTATATCAATATTTGGTTCATTTGTTTTATCTTCTAGTATAGTTCCAAACTCTTTTAGAATAGTAGGAATATTCTCTTGTAAGGCTAGAACTTCCTCACTAACATCTGCAATAGTAAAAAGCTCATCTAATTCTAAAGTATCACCTCTTACATAAGAGCTATTGATATGTACTACA